>Ga0102924_1000033_pt1 | contig 148896 bp, 150 predicted proteins | sample PaiPotPPM11metaG_FD_80116 | JGI IMG/M metagenome (GOLD analysis project Ga0102924, IMG submission 80116) | Iron sulfur acid spring bacterial and archeal communities from Banff, Canada, to study Microbial Dark Matter (Phase II) - Paint Pots PPM... ...
GCAGCACGTCGCGGAAGGCGAGGAAGTCCACCGCGCCCTCGGACGGCTCGCAGAACATGTCGTTGCCGACGGCGATAGCGAAGGGAATATTCTCCTCCTCCACCTTGCGGATCATCTCCGGGCGGACGCTCTTCAAGTGCAGGTATGGGATGCGCGCGTGGTGTTTCTTCATGAACGCGACGGGATTGCCGCCCCGGTAGGCGTGGTGGCCGGTATCGAAGCAGAGAAAGACGCGCTCCGGGTCGGTGTCGGCGAGCAGTCGCTCGATCTGATCCTCGTACTCGACGTGCGTCTCGGCGTGTGGATGGAAGACGAGGTGCAGGCCGAATTGGTCGCGCGCGATGTCGGCGACGCGGTGCGTCGCCTGGATCAGCCGCTCCCACCCACCGTCGTCCAGATGCTTGGGCACGACGGGCTTGGCGGTGAAGAGGTCGGTGTAGGTGTCGTCAATGAGGACGAGGAACTTGCCTCCCGTCGCGGTGATCACCTCACACGCGTCGCGCACCTGCCGCTCCAACGCGGGCCAGGCCGCCGGGTCTTCGAGATGGTTCTGGGCGAAGGTGCCCGTCACCTTGAGGCGTCGCTTCGCCAGTTCGGCGCGTAGCGTCGGCACATCGGTTGGCAGGTAGCCGTATGGCCCGAGCTCCGTCCATCCGTACCCCGCCGCCGCGATCTCGTCGAGGAAGCGATGCCACGGCGTCTGTCGCTCGTCGCTCGAGAACCAGATCCCCCATGAATCCGGCGCACTCCCAATCGTCACATTCATCGGACTCTCCCTTCGGTCGAGATCAGTAATAGAACCGTTGCAGTTGCGCGCGCTCGTTTTCATAGGCGGTACGGCGTTCGTCGGTGAGGGGGTCGGCGGTCGCTTCGGCGGGAGCGACATCCCACCAGACACCGGCGCCGGGCAGGTAGCGGTGCGGCTCCGTCTCGACAACGATCACGCAGGAGCGATGCTCGTCCCGTGCCTCGACAAGCGCCATTTCTAAGGCATCGGGCGTCGCGACATGCCACGTCCGCGCGCCCATGCTGGCAGCGTTCCGGGCGAAGTCAATCGTCACATACTCGCCTTCGAGGCGATGCGTCGCGTCGTCCCGCGCGCGGAACTCATTGCCGAAACTGCGCCCGGCACGATTCATCTGCAACTGGCGGATCACCTGATAGCCGTGATTCTCGGAGAGGACGACCGTCACCTTCAGTCGCTCCTGCAAGGCGGTGACGAGTTCCGACGGATTCATCAGGTAGGTGCCATCGCCGATCAGGACGTAGACCTCGCCCTCCGGTTGCGCCATGCGGACGCCGATCCCGGCGGGCAGTTCGTACCCCATGCAGGAGAAGCCGAATTCCAGATGCAAACGCCGTCCCCCGGTCGTGTCCCACAGCTTGAGCAAATCGCCCGGCAGGCCGCCCGCCGCCGCAATCACCGTATCGCCGGGCCGTGCGGTCTCGTTCAACGTGCCGATCAACTGGCCCTGGCTCATCGCCTCGCCGGGGACCTGCACGTAAATCTCATCGCGCAGTTGCTTCGCCCATGCCTTTTTTGCCGCCGCGATTTCGTCGCGGTAGGCGGCGTCGGTCGTGATGCCACTCGCCGCTTTCGCGAGCGCGGCGAGCGTTTCCCGTGCATCAGCGACAATCGGGAGCGCGCCCTGCTTGTAGGCGTCGTGCGCGCAGACATTGATCGTGATGAACCGGACATCGGGATGCTGGAAGATGGACTGCGAGCCGGTCGTGAAGTCGGTTAGCCGCGTGCCGATAGCGATGACGAGATCGGCGTCGCGCACGATCCGCGCGGCGGCGGGCGTGCCATTGACGCCGCTTCCGCCAAGCAGGAGCGGCGATTCCCCAGCCATCGCCCCCTTACCACCGGAAGTCTCGGAAACCGGGATGCCGCACCTCTCCGCGAAGGCGCGCAGCGCCTCTCCCGCTTCGGCATAGTGGACGCCCCCACCCGCGATAATCACCGGGCGCTTCGTCGCCTTGAGCAGCGCGACTGCCTCGTCAATCCGGCGCGGTTCGGGCGGTCGGCGGGCGATATGCCAGACGCGCTCGGCGAAGAAGTGAGCCGGATAGTCGTAGGCGTGCGCCTGAACGTCCTGCGGCAGGGCGAGCGTCACCGCGCCTGTCTCCGCCGGATCGGTGAGGACGCGCATCGCCTCCGGCAAGGCGGTCAGCAACTGCTCCGGGCGGGAGATGCGGTCGAAGAAACGGGAGACGGGGCGGAAGCAGTCGTTGACGCTCAGATCGGCGGAGAGGGGGTGCTCCAACTGCTGCAAGACCGGCCCCTGATGGCGCGTCGCGTAGTAATCCGAGGGCAGCAGCAGGACGGGGATGCGGTTGATCGTCGCCGTCGCCGCCCCGGTAATCATGTTCGTCGCCCCGGGGCCGATGGAGGAGGAACACGCGAAGGTCGCGCACCGCCGGTTCGCCTTCGCGAAGCCTATCGCCGTATGCACCATGGATTGCTCGTTGCAGGGCTGGTAGTACGGCAAGTTCTCTCCGTATTCGTAGAGCGCCTGCCCAATCCCCGCGACATTGCCATGCCCGAAGATGCCGAAGATCGCCGGGATCAGTCGCCGCGTTTCTCCATCCCGCTCGCTCTGCTGCACCTGCAAGTATTTCACCAATGCTTGCGCCATCGTCAGCCGGATCGTTTCCGTTTGTTGCATTGCGGAACTCTCCCTTCCTGTCATTTCGTACAGCCCATCCTATACGAAATAGACGATCAAACCGACTGCCGACGCGGCGAACGGGCCTGTCGCCATTTTGAGCAATCCGGCTTCAACCCCTGGCTTCGCTTGCCGATGCGCCTGCATGGCTCGCACTCGCAGCGCCAGTCTTAAAACGCCGAAGGTAATTGTCGCAGTGAGATTCGTCACGGTCGGCTCCCTCTGCTCTCGTTGAATTGAACATTCGCAATGAGCAGTACCTTTTCTGAGCCCGTGCGGACATTATGCAGCATTGAACCGTTTCCGCGCTCACAGGGAGGTGTCGTCGGATGTGGAGAGGGGAAAGAGGCGGGCGATCTCTTGCATTGGTAGGCAGAGGCTGAGGGGATGGGCGGGAAAAGGAATGAAATTATATCGTGTATACCATGCTGCTACTTGGCTATCGAGCGTGTGGACGACGACTGCCACTGAGGCTGAATGCATCGTTGTCCGATATGCTCGACGAAGGGCGTTGAGCAGTAGAATGCCGCCGTATCCCTTGCCCTGCTGGCGCGCGTCCACCCCGATTTGCCCGATCAAATGCGCGGGTAACGGGATGCGATCTGGTAAGACCCTGCTGAGTTCCGCCGGGAGATCGGCGGAGAGAATAGTAAAGTTGTTCAGGGTGTAGAAGCCGATCACTGCGTCAGTGGCGTTATCTACCAGTACATGGACGGTCGCGATTCCCCTGCGCGATGCCTGGCCTGCTTGCTTGCGGAACCAATCGTCAATCTGCTGCTCCCCACTGGCGAAAGCGGTGCGATCGTGAGATCGCACGAGCAGTTCGATGCGATAGGGGTCGGTCACGTCGGGTCGTTCCCGAACAGTTCACGATGCCGCTCTGCTGCCCGCAGGAGGGCTTCGCTCGGTTCACGCGGCGGTTGCATGAGCAAGTTGATAAACCAGATACTCTCTTCCGGGGTCAGTTCAAGCGTTTCCTGCCCGCGGATTGTCTGGTCCGCACGCTCCATCGTCGCCATCGTTACAAAGGACGCGAGGGGAATGCCAAGCAAATCCGCCGCGTGTTGCCATCGCTGCTTGACGGATGGCTCAATACGTAGATCAATGCGGTCCGTGCGCGTTGAACCGCGCTTGGCTCGTCGCGTGTTCCGGTTGGACTGCTGTTTCTCTGTCGTTACAACCACAACGATCGTTCCTTTCTGTGGCACTATTGTTACCATAAAGGTATTGTACGGTAAAAAACCGTACAGATCAAGCGGGAGCAATCTCCAATATCCGCCCATATCCCACGGTCTGATCGGTCGGAGTAGCGGCGGCGCTGGATTCGAGGACGATCATCGCGCCGTCGGGGGTAACGGCAACATCAGTCGGGCGGCGGAGGCCGGTGAGGAAGGTGTGGACGCTCACCTGGAAGTTGCCCGGCGAAACCTCACTCAGTGTCAGCCGTAGGACAGAGAAGCCGCGCACCTCGCCCGAACGCTCGACATTGCCATACATGACGAGGAAGCCGTCGCCTCGGTAGGCGGCGGGGAAGAGATGCGCACCCACCGTCGCGTTGTAGAAGGCGAGGCCGCCGGGCGCGGAGTGGGGCGTGAACGTGTAGGACGGGTTCTGACTGTCGAGGCCGTCACCATTGAGCGAGTCCGGGCCGATATTCGGGATCGGCGGGACGAAATTAATACCTGATGGCTCCGGCGGCGCGTCCGGCTCCGGATTCTTGACGTTGTTGCCGAAGCGGTACGGGAAGCCGTAGTGCTTGCCCTGCTGGACGTAGTTGAGTTCCTCGGGCAGGTCATTCTGTGGGCCATGGTCGGCGTCGAACAGTTTGCCGTCCGCGCGGAAGGCCATGCCGAATGGGTTGCGAATGCCATCCGCGAAGAGTTCAAACGGGCTGTTCGGCGCCGTCGCGCTGATCCGGAAGATCGCCGAGGTTTCCGGTACCTCGCCCTTGCCGCCGTCCTGCTCGCCGTGATCGGTGTGCGAGCCTGCACCGATGTAGAGCATGCCGTCCGGCCCAACTTTGAGGGCGGTAATTTCGTGATTGAAGCGGAGATTACCGCCGGGGTACTGGATGCGGTTGAGAACGGTGATCGTATCCACCGTGCCGTCGCCATTCGTGTCCGTGACACGCAGCACTTCGCCGGTATGTGTCGTGCTCTCGCCCGGCTGGCTCGGCGGCTGGAGGCAGCGGACGGCGTAGAATGTGCCGTCCGGCGCGAAGTCCGCCCCGTAGAAGACCTGCGGCATCGGATCGCTGTTGCGCAGACTGAGAATGAACCTCTTCGTGCCCGCCGCGCGATCTATCTGGAAGAGGTTGCCGGTATTCGTGAGCACATGGAGCACGCCAGTTTGTGGGTGGAAAAGCGCGCGGATCGGTGGGCCATCTTCTTTCGTGAAATCCAACACGCTGCGGATCGCGAATCCGGCGGGCGCGGGCGGCAGCGGCAATGATGAGGGCGCGACGGTCGGCATCGGGCCAGTCGTCGGTGTTGGGCTGATGGCCGGAGTGGTGAGGTAGCGCCAGGTGTAGTAATGCTGCCCGATGTTGCCGAACTCGATCTTGAACGGGTCCGGGTTCGTCGGTGTATAGGTGAGGACGCGCCGCTCGAAGCCTTGCGCCATCAGCGTGCGCGCCGTGCCCGCCACACGCACCTCCGCCCAGAATGGCTCAGTGACGGCGAGGCCGACGGCAGGCACCCCCGCCTTCGCGCGGAAGCCCGCGAACGCTTTCGGCACGCGGTGGCCGGTGACGCTATCGTAGTCGTTGACGGCAGCGAGAGGATCGGCCGCCCCGGCGGCATACTGCGCAGGCGGCGCGCCGGGCGTCAGGAGCGTTGTCACGGGCATGGTGTCCTGCGCGGCCTTCGGCGTCATTGTCTGGAGGTCCGCATAGGTCGGGAAGATGTTGTCCGGGTCGCCGGCGATGGGCACGGCGGCGGGTTGGCGCTGCTCGAATTGCGTATCCCCAATCTGCACACGCCCGGAGAGGAGTTCGACGGTGAGCAGGCCATTCGTCACCGAGCCGCTGGGCGTCGTCTGCTCCATCCGCGCCTTGTCGAAGTATTGGACGAGCCGCCGCCCCTGCGTGATGCCTGCGGTCCCTTCCGCGTACGGCTCGAGTTGGCCGTCCCGCGCGTTCGCGAGCGGCCCCCAGAAGTTCGGCAGAATCGCCTCGCCCTGTTGCCACTGCGCCGCGAATGTCGGGGAGGCGTACATGGTCGCGGCGGTTGTTGGCGCCGCGAAATTGAGGGCGACTCCGACGGGCAACAACAGCGCAATCACCGATCCGAACATGGTCCGTCGTCGCAACTGCCAGCATCCGCCCATGCCTGATCCTCCTCGGCTCTGTGAAACAGCGTGGCGCGAGTATAGCAGGGAGGGAGGAAAAATCGTCGCGCAATTGCGCGGTGAAGGAAGGAAAGGAGATCATGGGCTCAGAGAATAGCGCGTTCTTTGCCTGTCGGTGACGCAGGTTTCAGCCTCGCGAGAGATCGCGGGCTGAAGCCTGCGTCACCGAATGGTTAATCTCCGATACTTGTTTCGACAGCGACTGGCTGCGGCTTAATCCGCGTCGTGATCGCCATTGGAATAATCGTGATTGCGACCATCGCGACGATCACATAGGGATTGGTCAGGACGCTCATCGCATCCTTGCCCTGTTCGCCCGCGAGGTAGCCGAAGCCGACGTACGTACCCGCCCAGAGAATTTCGCCGATCGCATCATACAGGAGGAATCGGCCGAGCGAATAGCGGCGCGCGCCGCTCACGACATTGACGACCGGGCCAAAGGCGGCAAGCACCGTCCGGCTCAGGAGAATGAGGATACCCATGCTGCCGCGTTGAGCGAGCATTGCGTCTGACCACCCTGTCGCTTGCCGGATGGATTTCCAGGCGAGGGCGCGATGCGTCATCCGCTTCAACCAATGCATTGAGGCGGCAACGCGCGTATCGCGGGCCGTCGCGCGCCCGGCGAGCCAGCGCACCCCAAACCGCCCTGCGACGTACCCAAGCGCGTCACCGAGGATCGCGCCCGCCGCCGAAAGGACGATGAGCAGGCCAATATTCATCTCCCCATGCGCGGCGAGGACACCCGCAGCGGTCAACATCCCGGCGACCGGCAGCGGCAACCCGAACGCGGCGATCAGGACGACGAGCGCGATGGCGATGTGGCTGTAGAGGATGCTATCGCTCATCTCGTCGCTCTTCCCCCTTACTCATGCCGCCGAACCATCCCGGTGCTGGCCTCAGTATGCGCGGTGCATTGTTTCCCCGACACGACCCTTTGAGCGATATTGCTCCCGCATCTTCGGACGATGCCACCCCGTCCATTTGGCGGGGGTACACTGATAAGAACACGTTTCGTGCCATGAAAGTTTCGATTGTAAAAATCTTCGTAAAAGGTTGTGAGATGCTTTCCCGATGAAGAGGCAACCGTCGGCACACTTCTTGACGCCATCTGCCACGCATGGCAGGATGCGGACGTTCTCGATACGACGATTCAGCGCAGAAGGAGACACAGCCATGCCACTGATCGCACGGGGAGTGATCGCACGGACGCCGGGTGCGGTTGCCGCGGTGGAAGAGTTCCTGATTGACGATCCGGGGCCGAATGAGGTGCTGGTACGCATCCTCGCCTCCGGTGTCTGCCATACCGACCTCGGCGTCAAGATGGGCACGTACGGCACGAGCGGCTTCCCCTTTCTCCTCGGCCACGAGGGCGCGGGAATTGTCGAGAAAGTCGGGCCAGGCGTTGAGAATCCACAGGTAGGCGATCATGTTATCCTCGCGTGGCGCGCGCCATGCGGGAAGTGCCGCTTCTGCCTGCGGGGGCAGCCAAACTACTGCGCCAATAGCCTGAACGCCGAGAAGCGGATGCGCGCGAAGGACGGCCAGACGCTCAACCCCGTGCTCGGCATCGGCACCTTCTGCACGCACACGGTTGTCCATGCCGCACAGGCAATCGTCATTGACAAGGAGTTGCCGGATGCGCAGATGTCGCTGATCGGCTGTGGTGTAATGACGGGCGTCGGCGCGGCGTTGTATTCGGCGGGCGTGCGCCCCGGCACGAGCGCGGCGGTGTTCGGTTGTGGCGGCGTCGGGGACAGCGTCATTCAGGGCGCGCGATTGGCGGGCGCGACGACGATCATCGCCGTGGATATTGACCCGAAGAAACTCGAATGGGCGAAGCAGTTCGGCGCAACCCACATCGTCAACGCGCGTGAAGGGGACGCCGTGGCGCGAATCAAGGAACTGACGGGCGGCAATGGCGTGGATTACTCCTTCGAGGCGGTCGGGCGACCCGAGACATTGGAGCAGGCGCTCTTCTGCCGCGACCTCGCGGGCACCTGCGTCTTTATCGGCGTGCCCGGCCCCGGTCCGAAACTCAACCTCGATCTCCAGCACTTCTTCGACCTCGGCGGGAGCACGGTCGTCTCCTGGTACGGCAACTGCCTGCCGACGCGGGATTTCCCCCTGCTTGCCGATTGGTACAAGCAAGGCCAACTGAAGCTCGATGAAGTTGTCACGCGGATGATCCGGCTGGAGGAGACCGAAGAGGCTTTCCACGCGATGGAACGTGGCGAAACGCTGCGCTCAGTGATTGACCTGGCGAACGTCTGACCGTTACGCCGTTACGGCCGGACCCCTTCTGAAGAGGTCTCTCGCCCTGTATATGGCTTGCGTCCGATGAAAGAGGGTGTCGTGTTTGCATTGATCAAAGAATTAACCGAGCTTGCGGGGCCGGTGGGCCAGGAGGGAATCGTCCTCGACCATATCGAGCGTGTCTGGCGGGAGGCCGGTGCGCGCACCGAGCGGACGCGCACCGGCAATGTCCTCGCGCGGGCGGGCGGCACGGGCAAGAAACTGCTTCTCGCCGCCCATGCGGACGAACTCTGCTACCTCGTCCGGGCAATAGATCCCGCAGGGTTCCTCTGGCTGGCGAATGGCCAGGCGTGGGAGCGCAAGACAAGCATGCGCAACTGGTTCACCGTCGGGCAGCGCGTGCGAGTGCTGGCGCGCACCGGCCCCTTGCCCGGCGTGATCGCCAGCACGACGGGCCATCTCGCCTCATTCGCCCTGCGCGAGCCGGACGAACTGACATGGAACGATTTCTGGGTGGATACCGGCCAGACGCGCGACGAATTGCTGGCGCGCGGCGTGACGCCCGGCACGCGCGTCATCTGGGATGCGACGACGGAGCAGTTCGGCCCGCATGTCGTCGGCAAGGCACTCGATGATCGCGTACCGCTCGCCGTGATCACTGAGGTACTGCGTCGTGTCCCGACAGCGGAACTCGGGTGCGAATTGACGCTCGCCTGCACGATTCAGGAGGAGATCGGGCTGATCGGCGCGTTCGGCCTCGCGGCACGGGAGCAGTTCGACGCGGGGATCGCCGTCGAGATCGGCCTCGCGAGCGACATCCCCGGCGTCGAGGAGCGCGCGATCCCTGTTCGCCTCGGCGGTGGCCCGATACTCGTCCACAAGGACGCGCTCACCCACTACGATTATACCCTGACGGCGGCATTGGAGCGGACGGCAGGGGCGGCGGACATTCCGATCCAGCACGCCGTCTTCGGCTCCTTCGGCAGCGACGGTGCGGCCCTCATGAAGGCGGACATCCCCGCCGCGATGGTCGCCTTCCCCGCCCGCTACACCCACAGCCCCTTCGAGACCGGACATTTGGGAGACATCGAAGCCCTCGTGAACTGGCTCTGCGCCTTTGTGCGGGATGGTTTGCAATGAAGCACCGCCGTCCCGACCTTTGACAATCGTTCCAGAAAATGCTATATTCCACATCATGTGGAACAGGGGGATTTCTGGAACAACCGGCAGTGTGCAGCCTTTCGGACTCGATCTTGTTGATAACGTGCGCAAGATGTTGCAAGCACGCCTTCCACCTTCATGGAAACTTCAGTTCACTCCGCGACCAAGCCTGAATGGTCAGAGCGATCGGTCGGATTTCTCGCTTGAAATTACTAGCCAAAACGGAATGAAAGCAGCTATTGACGTAGAGGTAAAACGTCAGGTTGACCCGAAGGATGTCTCTTGGTTGTCTAATTACCCGCAACGCTCCGCTGGCGCCAACGGGTTCCTTGTTATTGCTCCCTATATATCGCCACGTACAAGGGAACTTCTAGCCGATAGCGATATAGGATATGCTGATGCCACAGGTAATTTTCGCTTAGAGGTCGAAAAGCCGGTGATGTTCATCGTTCTCAATGGCGCGAACAGCAATCCTTGGCGCGAAGAGCGCCCATTGCTATCGCTAAAGGGGCCTACAGCGGGGCGAGTTGTGCGTGCTCTTTGTGATTTTACCCCTCCATACAAGATTCGTGAGATGGCGGAGCGATCGAAGACATCTTTGGCATCTACCTCGCGAGTCGTGACATTTCTCGACCGTGAGGCTTTAGTCGTGCGTGATGAACGGGGCACAGTAATAGATGTGAAGTGGGAAAAACTGATCCGGCGCTGGACGGATGATTACTCTCTCACGAGATCGAATCAAACACGCGGCTTCCTTGAACCACGCGGAGTAGAGGCATTTCTCCGCAAGCTCGAAACCTCAGAGCTACCTTACTCAATAACAGGCTCTTTCGCGGCGGCGCGCATTGCTCCGATTGCGTCGCCACGACTTGCGATTGTCTATGTCGAAGATATAAGAGTGGCTGCGGAGCGCCTTGGCTTGCGGCCAGCCGAGAGCGGAACCAATATTCTTCTTGTTCGGCCGTTTGATCCAGTAGTCTTTGATCGAACGACTGAGGCCGACGGTAGTATTTATGCGGCTGTATCGCAAGTTGCCGCTGACCTTCTAACCGGTCCCGGGCGCAACCCGGCTGAGGGAGAGGAATTGTTGAGATGGATGGGGGCGAATCAAAATGACTGGCGGACTTGATGCAGACTATGTACGCGCACGTCGTGTGCTCTTAGATGCACTTGAGGCTCTTCACGATCATCTTGAAGCCATAATACTGGTCGGTGCTCAAGCGATTTACCTTCATACTGGCGATACAAACCTTGCTGTAGCACCCTACACCACGGATGCTGATCTCGCCCTTGATCCAAGTTTCCTTCGATCTGATCCTAAACTGGAAAAGGCAATGGAACAAGCCGGGTTCTCGCTTCACTCCGGGCCCGGTATCTGGACCAGCGAACGAGAAGATATTAATGTTGATCTTATTGTTCCTGACGCAGTCAGTGGACAAGGAGGCAGGAGGGGCGCACGTATCGAGGGGCACAGTAAGCATGCAGCAATGAAGACGCGAGGACTCGAAGGCGCGCTGATCGATAAGCAAGCAATGATAATTGAGTCTCTTGAAAGCGAGGACAAGCGCTGCTTTGAGATAGCGGTCGCGGGGCCAACGGCATTGCTGGTCGCAAAATTATATAAGCTCGGCGAACGACAGAATGACCCAACGCGATTGAAAGCAAAAGATGCTCTTGATACATATCGCCTCCTCCAAGAGATCGAGACCGAAGAATTCGTCACGGTATTCATATCTCTCGATGGCGATGAACGATCCAGTCGCGTTGCTCGCAAGGCAATCACCTATCTACAAATACTGTTTGGCGACGCGGCAGGAGCCGGATCGCAACTGGCAGCACAAGCGTTAGATCAGCTTGTCGATCCAGACGAAGTGGCACAGTCATGCGCTTTTCTCGCAACAGATATACTCTCGCGGTTACGCGATGTGCTGCCCGACGTATTCTCAGATTCTGACCACCCAGAATGAGGAAAGAAGGAAATATCAATGCGCTCACGTTCCTTATACCCCGCGTCACGACTGAGCCTCACGCCGGACGCGTTCCCGCCGGTAGTTGAGGAGTTCTTGCGGCAGCCGCTGGCCGCGACGCTCTCGACCGTGAACCCGAGCGGCACGCCACAACAAACGGTGATGTGGTTCAAATATGAGGCGGGCGATTTCCTCTTCACGACACTCACCGGGCGCGTCAAGTTCCGCAATTATCTGCGCGATCCGCGCGGCTCGGTCGCCATCGTGGACCCGGACGATATGTTCCGCTACGTGATCGCGAGTGGTGTCTTCGCGGTGGATGACCGCGACCCGGTGGCGTTCTACCGGGAACTTGGGCGGCAGTACCTCGATGATGAAGGGCTGGCGCGCTGGGCGCACACCGCCGTCACCGAGGGCCGCATCGTCCTGCGGCTCACCCCGACGCGGCGGCGGATCGAGGGCTTCCCAGCGGAATAAACCGATAGAATGCCGATGGCGCTGTAGCGACGCATCCGGCATTTTCCGCGGTGGCGCGGTGTTCACAAAGAAAGAGCAGTGTATCATACGAGATGGGGCGCGAATTGGACGGTACGACAGGCAACGAGGTCTATTGCGAATACGTCCGGCGGCTGCCGATCGCGGTGCCAGCACTCGACCGCGCCGCGCTCGACCGCGCGATCGAGAACCTCGGCGCGACGCCCGAGACGGTGACTGAGGAGCAGATGCTCCGGGCGTTGCGCGAGACGATTTATCCGCTGCTCGCGAGTAACGGTCGTACCGCGGCCGCCACGCCGATCCAAGCCGGGCTGATCACGACCGACGCTGCGAACCGCGTGCGGACGATGAGCCCGGTTGCGGCGATGATCGTTGGCCTTGCGCCGGATGTGAATGTGGTCGGGCAGCCGATAGAGGCGTTGCCGGGGCTGGATTGCTGCATGCCCTCGGTCGCGTCATTCGCCGACGCGGAGAGCGTCCAGATCGAGGAGTGCGTCATTCCGTCGGACGGGCGGCGCGTCCAGTCTATTAGTCATCTGCGGACGGCGACGGACGGGACCGTGCTTGGTGTCAGCACGACGGTGCAGGACATCACGCTCGAAACGGCGGTCTATGCCGAGGTCGGGCCGCTCTACCAGACGAGTGAGACCCGCGCGGAGGAACTTTCGGCCTTCGCGGAGATCGCGCGACTCATCGCTCTGACCACCTCGCTCGACGCGACGCTGGCGGCGATCACCGAGCGGGCGACGCAACGGCTTGGCAGCCGGGCGGCAGCGATCTTTCTGCCGGATGCCCTCGGTCGGTTGCAGTTGATGGGGCAATTCGGCCTGCCGGATGACTACGCCGAGACAATCAACGAATATATGCGCTTCGCCGCACACCAGCCGGACGAGGAGCAGCCCCCCACCACGCTCGCCTTCCGCGATGGGATCCCCGTGCATCGGAATATCATTACCATCCCTGAGAACGCGCCGGCGGGGGCGCACGCGGCGCGGGCGGTAGCCGTTGCAGGTGGGTGGGGGTCCGTTGTCGCTGTCCCACTCGTCGCGAAAGGCACAACAATAGGCACGCTCACCTGCTATTTCGCGCGGCAGGAACCGCCGCCCGATGAGATGCTCCGGCGGATCACGACAATCGCGGACCACGCCGCCATCGCGGTGCAGAGCAGCAAACTCTACGCGGAAACCGAGCGACAACTGGCGGAAATGACCGCCCTCCATCAGACTGCCGCGCTCCTTAATTCCAGCCTCGACCGCGCGGAAGTGCTCAATATGATTGTCGAGCAGGCAGCGCGGGTGACGGGCGCGCGGGTCTGTGGCCTGCTCGAACTGAGCAATAGCGGCGACGCGACGATTCCGCGCGCAATCTATGGGATGGATCGCTTTCCGTTCTCGGATGGCTCGATCCTCCGGCATGGGCCGGCGCTCTACGCCATCCAGCAGCGTCAGCCGCTCATTATCCGCAGCCAGGAAGAGGCGGCGACGATGCCCTGGTGGCGGGAGGATTTCGTGGAGCATGTCAAGCACGAACCGTTCGAGGCCTTTACCGCGAAGGCGTTCATCGCGATGCCATTCGGCTACCAGGGCACGCACGATGCCGTGCTGATGCTCGTTTATGACCACCCGATCAACCCGAGCGCGAGCGAGTTGCAGTTGATCTCGACCTTCGCGGATCACGCCTCCGTCGCGATGCACAACGCGCTCTTGTATGAGCAGGCGCAACAGGCGGCGGCATTGGAGGAGCGGCATCGTCTCGCACGGGACCTCCACGACAGCGTCACCCAGTCGCTCTTCTCGATGAGTCTCCTGGCGCAAGTCCTCCCCGCGCTGTGGGATGTGCAACCGGAGGAGGCGAAGCGGAGCCTCGATGAACTGCGGCGGCTCTCGAAGGAGGCGCTGGCGGAGATGCGCGCCCTCCTTTTCCAATTGCGGCCCGTCGCGCTGGAGGAGGAAGGCCTGATCGAGGCGCTGCGGCGGCATATCGAGTCCTTACAGCGAAGGGACGGCCCGGCGCTCGCGTTCGCCGCGACGGGCAACGACAACCGGCTACCGTTGCCCGTGGAGGAAGCGCTTTTCCGTATCGCGAGCGAGGCAGTCAGCAACGCCTTGAAGCACGCGCACGCGAAGGAGATCAGTGCCGCGCTTGACATCTATGATAGGACTGCCACACTGACGGTACGGGATGATGGCCGGGGCTTCGAGCCTGCCGGGCATCAACCGCAACCGGGTCATCTCGGTCTGCCTGGCATGCAGGAGCGCGTCGAGCGCATCGGTGGCCTGCTGACTATCGAGAGCGCGCCGGGCGCGGGCACGGCAATTATCGTGCGCGTTGCCATCCCGGCCGCGCCGCCCGCGTGAGGGTATGCGATGGAGACACAGGTTCAGACGATCTTGTCCGAACTACGAGCGCGACTCGAAGCATGCTACGGCGAGCGGTTGAAGCGGCTCGTCCTCTTCGGCTCGCAGGCGCGCGGCGACGCGGAACCCGGTTCGGATATTGATGTCCTCGTCGTCCTCGCCGGGCCGGTTGACAGTACGGAGGAACGTAAACGAACGGGCGACATGCTGTATAACCTGATGTGCGCACACGACTGCATTCTTATCAGTTGTATCTTCATGGATGAGGAGCGTTTCACAAAGGAGCGGAGTCCGCTGCTGCTCAATGTGCGACGGGAAGGTGTCGCCGTATGATGCCTGAACAAGCGACGCTTCTCGAAGAAGCTCGTGATAATGTGCGTGCTGCTCATCTGCTCGCCGATGAACGACTTTACGGGATTGCAGTATCGCGTGCGTACTATGCGATGTTCTACGTCGCACAAGCGTTCCTGCTCGGTGAGGAGATGGCGTTCTCCAAGCATTCGGGAGTAATTGCTGCGTTTGGTCAGTACTTTGCGAATGCCGGTAGAGTACCGAAAGCGTTTCACCGCATTCTCATTAATGCCGAGGAGTTGCGCATCACGAGCGACTATGGTCGTTTGCGGACAGTGACCGCCGAACAAGCCCGAGAACAAATCATCCATGCAGAGACATTTCTCGAGGTTGCTGAATGCCTGATCGGTCCGCTCTCGCCGGCGGGTGGCGAAGCGGAGTGAAAGTACCGATGCGTCAATGGCACCGGGCAGACAGAGGCGAGGGGTAGAGGATGAGCAGCGCGGCCCAATCCCCGGAGAAGAAGATTCGCGTCCTCATCGCGGACGATCACAGCGTCGTGCGGCAGGGGCTACGGATGTTCCTGCTCGTTCAGCCCGACATGGAGATGGTCGGGGAGGCGCAGAACGGGCACGAGGTGGTGGCACTCGCCGCGAAACTCGCGCCGGACGTCGTGCTGATGGACCTTTTGATGCCGGAGATGAATGGCATCGAGGCGACCGCCGCGATCAAAGCAGCGCGCCCGGAAACGCAGGTGCTCGTCCTGACGACCTTCCTCGAAGACCGGCGCGTCGCGGAGGCGATTCAGGCAGGGGCAATCGGCTTCCTCCTCAAAGAGGTCGAGGCGGATGATCTCATCAAGGCGGTGCGCGGCGCGGCGCGGGGTGAGCCGCAACTCCACCCGGACGCGGCGCGCATGCTGATGGGGCTTGCCACCCGACCGAAACCCGCCCCGGACCACTCCGTCACCCTCACCGACCGCGAGCGGGACGTGATCGCCCTGCTCGCCGAAGGGCAAAGCAACAAGCAGATTGCCCGCGAACTCTCGATCAGCGAAACGACGGTGAAGGGGCACGTTGCGAACATCCTCGGCAAATTGGAACTCACCGATCGCACGCAGGCTGCAGTCTATGCCGTTCGCAACGGCCTCGCGCGGGAGGCTCGCCCATCGTAAGGGGCATGTTTCACATGGAACCCGACATGCTGCCGCCACGGTCGTCTGGGATGACAGTGATGAGCCGGGCCTTGCGGCTGCGGTGTCCGGTTTGCGGGCAGGGGCGACTCTTCCAGCGCATGACGATGTTCCCGCATTGCGCGCATTGCGGCTTCCACTTCGAGCGGGAGGTTGGCTACTTTACGAACACGGTGGTCATCAATTACGCGATCGCGAGCCTGCCGATTTTGTTCATCATCGCGCCGCTCGCCTATCTGCGCCCGCATGCGATTGTGCCGGAGATCAGCCTCGGCTTCCTCTTCGCCATCGCGCTGCCGATCCTCTGCTTCCGCCATGTCCGGAGCCTCTGGCTGGCGATGGACGCGCTGATCCGCCCGCCGACCGCGGTGGAGTTCGACGTGCCCGAAACCATCGCGCAATAAGCGCCGCCTCGGTTCCTTGCCTGCCGCGTGGCAGGAAAATGATGGCGACGATGCTCGCTATCCCTTGCGCACCACCCAGGCGACCTCGCCCGCGTGCTGCTCGACATTGCTCATATGGGGCGTGATGTTCGCGTCCGCCCACTGTCGCAGGTTGGGTACCGCCTTCTCCCAGTCCTCCTTGGAGTCCCAACTCGAATATGTGATGATCTTGCCCCCATCCGTGCGGATCGCCACACGCGAGTTGAACCCCGGCTGGCGGTCGAAGATCGGCATGAACTCCGTGCGGACTTTCTCGCTCAGGTCGGGCGCACCGGGCTTCAGCGTTTGCACGCGCACCACACCAAACTTCGGCAGTTTATCGGGCGAGAACTGACCGCGTTGCAAAATCACCTCGCCGATCTGATTCTCCATCGAGACGACGGTTGGCCCCATATTCTCGCGGACCCAGGCGGAAAGCGTCTCCGCCGCCTTCTCGGCCTGTTCCCTGGTATCCCAGCCGCTGAGTGAGACCAAGGTTTCGGGGCTGGTGATCACGACGGTGTATCGCTTGAGGCCGGGCTGCTCCCGCATCTTGGGCAGAAGCTCCTTGCGCGCCTTCTCCAATGACACGTCGAGGGTGCCGGGCTTGACCTGGAGGAAGCCTACGCGGCCGTGCATGTGTGTGCCTTCCTGCTGCGCGAGGCGCAGCCACTTACAGCGAGTTGACCGGAGCCGGAGCGATCTGCGAGTTGCTCACCTCCTCTCCGCATTCTTCCATACCACGCGTAGCAACAAGATAACACAAATAGTTCGCATTTTCCATCGTATGGAAATGGGGCGGGACTGTGATATCAATACGCCATGGAAGGAGAACGTACCGTCTCGGCACGCGCGATCCACGCTTACCCTCTGAATGGAGGGGAGATGACCCCCTCCGGGCAGCAACGGAAAAACCGTTCGTGCGGCCAATGGTGCTGCGACACGCTCCTGGCATACTGAATCCAACACCGATGCATCGGTGTTGGTGACATATTCAGACGGGAGGCACCAATGGCAACCGCACTCGCACCCATCCCCCGCACGGCGGCACAGGAGGAGAATCGCTCCAAATGGCTGACGCTCGGGGCGATGTGTTTCGCGCTCTTTATGATGATGCTGGACAACACGGTTGTGAACGTCGCCCTGCCGACGATCCAGCAGAAGTTCGGTGCGACGACGTCCGCGCTGGAATGGATCGTCAACGGCTACACGCTGTCGCTCGCCGTTCTGATGGTGACAATGGGCAAACTCGGTGATGTCTTTGGCCGCAAGCGCGTTTTCCTGATCGGCCTGACAATCTTCACCGTCGCCTCGTTCGCCTGCGGCATCGCGCCGAACCTCGGCTCGTTGATCTTCTTCCGCGTCCTGCAAGGGATCGGTGGCTCGATCATGATGCCGGGCACGCTCTCGATCATCACCTCGACTTTCAAGGGCAAGGAGCGCGCGCAGGCGATTGGCATCTGGGCGGGCATCTCCGGCCTTGCGCTCGCGGCCGGCCCGATTGTCGGTGGCGCGCTCGTCCAGTATGTCAACTGGCAGGCGATCTTCTTTGTCAATATCCCGATCGGCATCATCGCCTTCCTCGTCGCTACCCGCGTCGTCCGGGAATCGCAAGACACGACCGCCGCGCGCTCGGTTGATTACCTCGGCGTGGCGACGCTGACGCCGAGCATCTTTGCCCTCACGCTCGCGCTGATCGAGGGTCAGGGGTGGGGCTGGGCGAGCGGACGCATTCTCGGGCTTTTCGCCGCCGCGATCCTCTTCCTCGTTGCCTTCGTGGTGATCGAGAACCGGCAGGCGAATCCGATGGTGCATTTCCCGATGTTCCGCTCGCCTGCATTCCTGGCGGCGAATGTCATCACCTTCGTGCTGACCTTCGGGATGTTCGGCACCATCTTCTTCCTGACGCTCTACATGCAGAACGTGCTCGGCTACTCCGCGGTCCAGTCCGGGCTGCGCACCCTGCCGATGACGGGCATGCTCATATTCAGCGCACCAATAAGCGGGCGGCTCGTCGGCCGCATCGGCGGCCGCCCGATCGTCTTCACGGGCATGACACTCGTCGGACTTGGCCTCTTGATCGACTCGCGGCGGCTGACCGCGTATAGCGCGTACACCGTCCTCCTGCCCTCCTTCATCCTGATCGGCATCGGCATTGGGTTTGCGATGTCGCCACTCTCGACGATCGCGATGGATGCAGTGGAGCGGACGAAGGCGGGCGTGGCGAGCGGCGTGCTTGGTATGGTGCGGCAACTGGGCGGCGTGTTCGGTATCGCGCTACTCGGCGCCATCTTTGCCAACCGCTCCCACACGCACGTGGTGAGCGCCGTGAGCGGCCTGACGCTGCCCGACGCCGCGAAGGCGCAGATTATCGCGAACGCAAGCCTCGGCAAGGGGAGCGGCGCGCTGCCGGGCGCGGACCCGGCGATCGTCCTGAAGATCAAAGATGCCGTGCTCGGCGGTGTCGTGCAGGGTCTGACCGATGCAATGCTGATCGGCGCGATCGCCTGCGCGATCGGTGCGGTGCTCGCCCTGACGCTGCGGCGGCCCGCCGAGGAGACGGCAACGATCCCCAGCGACGCGGAGCGCGAAATGATCGCCGAACCGGCGCTCGTCTCATAGGTGAGATGTGGGGTCAGCGACATATCCGCTGGCCCCGCGCTTGCGTACTGGTTTTTTGTGTGGTAAAGGATTCTTGAGGCAGATCATGAACGAGCATCAGCGAACGAAAAGCCGCATCATCATTGCAGATGACCTTCCGCACGTCCGCGCGAGTATTCGCACGATGCTCACGCTCGCCCTCGGCGCGCGGGTCGTCGGGGAAGCGGGGACGGCGGGCGAACTGCTCGCTCTCCTCGCCACAACGGAAGCGGACATCATCATCGTGGATCGTGACCTCTCCGGGTTGGACGACGCGATGGTCGTGGATGAGATGCGGCGGCTCGCCCCGACAAGCCGGATCGTCCTCTGCACGGTCTTCGAGCGGACGGACGGCATGCGCGCCTGCCCCCTCACGGCGGACTTCACCCTCTCCAAGTCGCTCGGCCCGGACCACTGGTTTCAGGCGTTGAACCGGATGTTGATGGAGCACGAGCCAGGCGTCATCAATATTGCCGTGGAGAAGTCCGCCGAGATGAAAGCAATGGCGCATGGCTTCGCGGAAGCGGATTGCCCCATGAGAATACCTACTCCCCTGCCCCCCTCCCTCGAAGGGAAGGGGACGAAGCCGTAGTCCCGGCGCCTTGACGCTCACGGTTTGCGTCCCTATCATCCTCGATATGTTCGTCTATGTTGGCTGCTATACCACCCCGGATCGCGCGGGAGGCGGCGAGGGGATCAACGTGTACCGGATGGATGACCACTCCGGCGTGTGGGAGCATAGCCAACTCCTTCCAGGCATCGCGAACCCGTCATTTCTGGCGCTCGATCCCTCGCAGCGTTTCCTCTATTGCGTCCACGGCGGCAATACCTTCAGTGCGGTCAGCGCCTTCGCGGTCGCCCAGGGAAGCGGCTCGTTGACGTTCCTGAATACGCAGCCATCGGGTGGCCACAATCCGGTCCATCTGGCAGTGCATCCGAGCGGGCGCTTTCTCATCGTGGCGAGTTACGCCGATGCGACCGTCGCGGCCCTGCCCATCAACGCCGATGGCACACTCGCTCCGATACGTTCCCTGCTGCCGCAGACTGGCAATCCCGGCCCGGATAGGATCGAGCAGGCTAGCCCACATCCTCATCACAGCCCCTTCGACCCTCTCGGCCGGTTCGTCGTCGTGCCCGACAAGGGTGTGGATGCGGTCTTCGTCTACCGGTTCGATGATGCACGCGGCACCCTGACGCCGAGCGATCCACCATTCGTGCGGGCGCGGCCGGGGGCAGGGCCGCGCCACGTCGCATTCCATCCCACTGCGCCGTATGCCTACGTCATCAACGAACTCGATTCGACGGTCACGGCCTACGGCTACGACGCGGAGCGCGGCGTGCCCGAACCGCGGCAGGTGATTGGGATGCTGCCACCCGCATACACCGGACGGAGCACGGGCGCTGAAATCGCCGTCGCGCCGTCCGGCCAGTTCTTGTATGCATCGAACCGAGGGCACGACAGCATCGCAATCTTCGCGATTCGTCGGGAAACCGGCATGCTTACTGCGGTCGGCTGGGAGCCAACACAGGGCACGATGCCACGCTTCTTCGCCCTCGATCCGGCGGGGCAATTCCTCTACGTCGCCAACCAAGGCAGCGGTACGATTGTCACCTTCCGTGTTGACATAGTGACGGGTGGCCTGACGCCGACCGGCCATATCGTGCGGACCGATAGCCCGGTCTGCATTGTCTTCGCTGAAGGCTAAGAGCCGATGTCGAAACCGGAGCAACGTAAAGGGCGCAGAGAGAAGAGAATTGAACCACGAATACTGCCCAGAGGGCGCCCGGAAGAGCACGAAGGGGGATAAGTGATGGGCAACGCGCCGCTGCGGGTGGGGCTGATCGGGCTGGGGGCGATTGGGCAGGCGGTCGCGCGGTTGGCGCGCGAGCGGGGTGATGACGCAGTGGCGATTATTGGCGCGGTTGTCCGCGATCCGGCGCGTTCCCGGCCCGGCGTAGATGTCCCGGTCGTCCCGTCGCTGAACGCGCTGCTCGCCTTGCGGCCCGATGTCGTGGTCGAGGCGTGTGGGCACGCGGGGCTGAAGGAGCACGGCCCGCATGTGCTGCGTGCGGGGTGCGATCTCATCATGGTGAGCGTCGGCGTCTTCGCGGAGCCGGGCGTGCTGGAAACGATGATCGAAGCCGCGAAGAGCGGGCGCGCGCAGGCGAAAGTGGCGTCCGGCGCGATCGGCGCGCTCGATGCAATTGCGGCGGCAGCCGTCGGTGGCCTGACGCGCGTCACACACACGACGCGCAAACCGGCCCGTACGCTGATGAGCGCCGAGGACGCATCGGCGCTCACCGAGGCGCGGGAAGTCTTCCGGGGCAGCGCGCGCGAGGGGGTGCTGAAGTTCCCGGAGAGCATCAACGTCGCCGCTGCTGTCAGCCTCGCCGGGATCGGGCTGGACCGCACCGAGGTCCGCGTGTTGGCGGACCCGACGATTGAGCGGAATATGCACACCGTCGTCGCGGAGGGCGCGTTCGGAAGGCTCCAGTTCGATATTCAGGGCATCCCGACCGAGGAGAACCCGCGCACTGGCCGCCTCGTCGCGATGAGTGTCATGCGGACGCTGCTCCTGCGCCGCGCGCCAATGGTCGTTGGTTGAGGGCGATACCTACGTCACTTCGCGTGTGAACTCACCGCGCCGGACTTTGAGGCCAGTGATGAAGAGGTCCAGCCCGTCCTCGAATTTGGCATCCGGGTCGTACGGCATACCGCCGAAGAATATCGCCGTGAGGAGGGGAAACTCGTCCGCGGGCAACTGCGCGACCCGTGCCATAATCTCCGCCTCGGTGGGATCGGGAACGCCGCCGGGCTGCAAACCGACCTCCGCGAGCGTCACCCCGATCACGTATCCCGCGATGCAATTGATGATCTGGAATGCCTCTTTCGGTGCGAACCCGGCATCATGGAGAATCGCTGCGGCTGCTTCACCGCGCTGAAGACTGGCGATGGAGGATGGCGGGTGGGTGGAGAGAACGGGGAGCGCGTGTGGGTGGGCGCGGAAGGCTTGCCGGTATGCGCGCATCATCTCCCGCAGGCGGACATCCCACGGCGCGTCTTCGTCGGGCACGGGCGCGACCTCAGCCTGCACCGCATCAACGATGCCATCCAGCACCGCCGCCTTGTTCGGGAAGTAGTAATACGCCGCCATCGGGTCCACTCCGAGCTCCGCGCCGAGTTTACGCATGGAGAAACCATCCAGCCCATCGCGATCCACGATGGCGAGCGCGGCACGCACCACCTGCTCGCGCGAGAGATGAGGACGGCCTTGCCTCCCCGCACGATACCGTCCTCTCGGTGGTCGCCCGCGGGGCGGCTGCCCCCTCGGTGGTTTTCCCCTTTGCACGTCTGCTCCTCTTCCGTCTGACCCTCCCCGCTTCCGTGACTTCGAAGCGGAGAGAGTCATCGCTGGGGTCATATCCCGCCCGGCAAGCCCAGTCTAGCGCGTCGTCCGCCGTCGGTACAATGAGACGGAGAGCGGCGCGAAGACGGCGAGGATACCGACGCACCATGCAAGCGCCTGCCAGCCGCTCGTGCCGACGGGCTGGCCGAGGAGGAGGGCGCGTGTCGCGTTGACGATCGCCGTCACCGGCTGATGGTCCGTGAATGCGCGCAGCCAACCGGGCATCGTGGTCGTTGGCACGAACGCGCTGCTGGCGAAGGTCAAGGGAAAGATCGCCATGAATCCAATGGCTTGCACGCTTTCCGCGTTCGGCGCGAGCAGGCCCATCATCGCCCCGACCCACGAGAACGTGAAGCCGCAGAGCAATACGAGCGCCAGCGCCGCGCACCAGCCGAGCACATTCCCTTGTGGCCGGAAGCCGACCAGTAACCCGACGGTCAGCATCACCGTGATTCCCAGGACGCTCTGCACGAGATCCGCGATCGTTCGTCCGGCGAGGACGGCGGAGCGCGCCATCGGCAACGAGCGGAAGCGATCAATCAGCCCGCGCTGGAGGTCTTCCGCGAGGCCGACGCCCGTGTTTATGCCGCCAAAGACGAGCGTTTGCACGAAGATGCCAGGCATGAGGAAGTTGACGTATGACGTGCCACCCGTGCTGATCGCGCCGCCGAAGACAAAGCGGAAGAGCAGCACGAAGATGATCGGCTGGATCGTCACGTCGAGCAACTGAGCCGGGATGCGCGGGATGTGCTGGAGGTTGCGCTTGGCAATGACGAGCGCGTCCATCAGTATCCAATACAACCGGCTCCGGCGCTCCGGTTGCAGTGCGGCGATGGGTGGGGCGCTCGTCGGGATTTCCGTGATGACGCTCATCATGCGGCCTCCTGTTTGCGGCTCGATCGGTCAATTTCATCGTCGGTCGTCATGTGCCCGGTCAGCGTGAGAAAGACGTCATCCAGCGTCGGGCGGCGAAGGCCGAAGTCGTCAAGATGCACATCGGCGGCATCCAGATCGCGGACGACGTCCGCCAGGAGCCGTGCGCCGTTCGCGACGGGCACGAGGATCGTGCGGCGTGCGGCGTCGACATACATCTCTCCGTCGCCATACGGAGCGAGCGCACGCCTGGCGGTGTCGAGATCGCTCCCGCGCGCCACGGTGATCGCCAACCGCTCGCCCCCGATCCGCGCTTTCAATTCGTCCGACGTGCCCTCGGCGATCACCCGCCCGTGGTCTATGACGGCGATCCGGTGGGCGAGTTGATCGGCCTCCTCCATGTATTGCGTCGTCAGCAACAGTGTCGTCCCGCCCGCGACGAGTTCGCCGATCACATCCCACATCGCCATGCGGCTGCGCGGGTCGAGGCCCGTCGTTGGCTCATCGAGGAAGAGCACCGGCGGCGCGAGGATGAGGCTGGCGGCGAGATCGAGGCGGCGGCGCATGCCCCCGGAGTACGTTTTCGCGATGCGATTCGCGGCGTCCGCGAGATCGAAGCGTGCGAGTAATTCGTCCGCCCGCTGCCGCGCCTGCCGCTTCGGCAGGTGGTAGAGCCGCCCGACCATTTCAAGGTTCTCTCGCCCCGTCAGATACTCATCCACTGCGGCGTACTGGCCCGTCAGGCCGATGTGCGAGCGCAATGCGTCGGCCTGCGTGACGACATCGAAGCCCGCGACTTCCGCCCGCCCGGCATCTGGCTTGAGCAGAGTCGCGAGGATGCGGACCGCTGTCGTCTTGCCGGCGCCATTCGGCCCGAGCAGACCGAGCACGGTCCCTTCCTCCACGACGAGATCGAGGCCACGCAGCGCCTCGTTCGTGCCAAAGCGCTTTTCCAGCCCTTCCACGAGGATCGCTGATCGTTGGTGTGCCATGCACGCGTACTCCTTTCTCAACCCATATTCTACGATGTAGAGTGTAAAGTCTACGCTGTAGAATGTCAAGAGGTAATGAGTATCGCTTTATGGGGTTCGAGGGCGCGATTCATCTGCCCGATGACCGCCCGCACGAGATAGCCGAGCGGTTCGGTCCGCTGGTGAGAGACGGACATCCGCCTGCTATTCTATGTCGCTCGGCACATGCGCCGTCATCGTGGCGGTGATGATGACGGGATCGGGCGGCTCAGCGAGCAGGTGCAAGCGACCGTTGCCATAGAGGAGCGGGAAGGCGTATCCCTCGCGGATTTGCTCGCCGTCCTCGCCCTTGCGTGCCCGCAACTCGACGCCGTCATCTATCGTGATTGTGTGCGCCCAGAGCAATTGCCAGCCCTGAATTTCCACTTGCAGTGTGCCGTCCGGTTCCGCTCGTACGCGCACGAAAGGTGTCCGTGATGTGTCCATGGGTGCCGCACTCCTTTCGTTTCTCGTGCGTCCGATCCGCTCCTACTCCATCGTAACGCATCGGTATTCCGCGTCCGTCGCGCATACTGTTGCAAGAGGGAGACATAATGACATGCCAAGGGACGCAAGCGCAACGACATCATCGGCGGATCAGGAATGAGCGTTACTCATTTTACCCCCGTGACCACAAGACATAATGCTGTGGAGAGCCGGGGATAACCGGAAAAGCGGCAGAGAAATGGTGGATAACCTGTGCCGTACGGTCATAGCGAATGTACGTATGATGCCACACGCGTGATCGAGTGATCGCTTACAGCGCGGCGGAAATGGATTGGCAGACGGCTGCGGTCGTCGCGCTGCTGCCGAGGTCGGGCGTGCGGATACCGGCGGCGAGCGTCACTTCGGTCGCGCGCTCCAAGCGGGCTGCTTCGTCGTGCGCGCCGAGATGCCGGAGCATGAGGACGGCGGCGAGGAAGGTGGCGGTCGGGTTGGCGATGCCGCGCCCGGCGATGTCCGGCGCGCTGCCGTGGACCGGCTCGAACAGCCCTTTGCCATCGCCGACATTCGCGGACGCCGCGACGCCGAGGCCACCGATATGCGCCGCCGCGAGGTCCGAGAGGATATCGCCGAAGAGATTCGTCGTGACGAGCACATCGAATCGCTCGGGCTGCTGGGCGAGGCGGAGCGCGGCGGTATCCACGAGCAGTTCATCGAGCGCGACCTCCGGGTACTCCGCCGCCACTTCACGCACCGCGCGGCGGAACAAGCCGTCCGTCTGTCGGAGGACATTCGCCTTGTGGACGACGGTGCAGTGGCCGCGTCGCTTCCGCGCGAGGCGGAAGGCGGTATGTGCAACGCGGCGGGAGGCTGCGCCGGTAATGACGCGCAGCGTTGTGGCGCGCTCGCCATCCGCGCTCACCTCCTCGATGCCGCTATACAGCCCCTCGGTATTCTCGCGCACGATCAGGAGATCCACGCCGGGGCGGGAAGTCGGGATCGGCAGGGAGCGAACGGGCCGGAGGTTTGCCGCGAGATCGAGTTCATTGCGGAGCCGGAGGATCGGCGAGCGGTAGTCGGGGATGTCGGGTGGGGTCGTCACCGCGCCGAAGAGAATTGAATCCGCATCGTGGCAGGCGGCGAGGGTCGCGTCCGGCAGCGGCGTGCCGTGTCGCTCGTATGCGCCGAAGCCCGCTTCCGCCGTGATGAACCGTGTATTGGGCAAGAGCGTTCGCAGCACATCCGCGACGGCAGGGATCACTTCCCGCCCGATCCCGTCGCCGGGGATGAGAACGATCCGGTATGAGCCGGGAGTTCGCGATTGCTCCATCATCCGCGGTTCCCTATCCTCTTCATGCCTTGCGGGCGACGACGATCAGATGCTGACTGGCGCCGAGCAATGACGGCTCCTCCTCAATCCAGCGGAGCGCCGTCAACATCTCCGCGCGGCGATTCGGGTCATCCCATTCCTCCTGAACGCGGGCGGCAAGCCACGCCGGCCCCTCGATCCCGATTGTCCGCTCGTGGACGAGTCCGGCTTCTTCCACTTCGCCCTTCAGTTCCGTGGGGTGGTGAAAAAAGGTGGTGGTGAAGTAAGCCGGGTCGTTCGTTGGGTTGCGATGCTGACCGCTGGCGAGATCGTCCTGCACGATACGAGCGAAGACGGGATCGGTCAGATATCCCTTGGCAAGGCCGTCCAGTGTTGAGACGAACCGGGAAATGCCAACGGCCAGCACGACGCCACCCGGCCGCACGATCCGCGCCGCCTCGCGCAAGGCGGTGATGCGGTCGTTTCGCTCCGTCAGGTGATAGAGCGGCCCGAAGAGGAGCGCGTCATCTACGCTCGCGTCCGCATGATCGAGATGGCGCGCGTCACCGATCGCGCAACTGGCGATCGGCGTATCCGGCTGTTGCGCGGATGCCTGGCGCGCTTGCTCCACATGGAGCGGTATCGGGTCAATCAGATGGACTTCGTAGCCCTGCCGGGCAAGCCAGAGCGCATAGACGCCCGCCGCACCGCCGATGTCGAAGATAATGGCGGGTGGTGGCGGCAGATACCGCGAGACGATCTCCCGCGTCCGCGCGAACTCGATCCGGCCACTGCCACGCTGGAGGCGATTTTCCTCCATGCCTTCGGCATAATACGCTTGGGCTTCCTGCCTCAACCCCCCGATCCCTTCCCCACGTGGGAAAGGGGCCGAGGGATCAGGGCGGATTATTCTCCCCAATCCTCATCTTCCTCCGGCGCGAGGGCGAGCGTGAAGGGTTGCAGGTCAACGACTTCCAGTTCCGCGCCGCATTCCGGGCACTGAATGATCTCGCCCTTCGTGATGCCGCTCACGCTCCACTCTCCCGCGCACTCAGGGCATTCGGCGGTCGCGGTGGTCAATGTCGTGCTCATCGTGGCAATCCTTTCCGTTTCACATGAAAACAGAAGTGCGCGGGACATGCCCTACGCAAACTCGGTCCGCGTCACACCTTCCCAGCCGTATTGCTTGACGAATTCGAGCATGCCGCCTACCGCCGCGACGCGCAAGACGAAGGGCGGCAGGGGCTCGGCGTGGAAGACGAGCCCGCGATCCGGCAGGGTGATCCGCCCCGTTACTGGATCAACCTCAATCGTCTCACCGTCCTGTGCCGCGTCGGAGACCTCGGGCGAGACGAGGATCGGCAGGCCGATGTTGATCGCATTGCGATAGAAGATGCGCGCGAAGGAGCGCGCGATCACGCAGGAGATCCCCGCCGCCTGGATCGCGACGGGTGCATGCTCCCGCGAGGAGCCGCAGCCGAAGTTGTCGCCGCCGACGATCGCGTCGCCGGGCCGCACGTTCGTCGGGAACTCCGGCCGCACCTCACAAAGCACATGCTCCGCGAGATACGCCCGGTCCGTCGTCAGGTTGTATCGCCCCGGAATGATCTCATCCGTATTCACATTGTCTCCGAATCGCCACACACGCCCCATGGTCATCGCTCCCTTCCGTCGTTTTACAGAAATGCGCGTGGGTCGGCGATCGCGCCTTCGATGGCGGAGGCCGCCGCCGTGGCGGGATTGCCGAGATAGATTTCCGCTGTCGCGTCGCCCATGCGGCCGGTGAAGTTGCGGTTCATCGTCGTCAGGGCGCGCTCGCCCTTGCCGAGGACGCCGAAGTGCCGCCCAATGCAGGGGCCGCAGCCGGGCGAGCCGATGTGCGCGCCTGCCCGCATGAACGTCTCGATATAGCCGTGCTCCAGCGCCTGCAACTGCACCTCGCGCGAGGCGGGAATGATGATGCAACGCGTGCGCGGGTTGATCGTGCGGCCTTCCAGCACGCGGGCGGCGAGCGCGAGATCGTCCAGCCGCCCGTTCGTGCAGGTGCCGATGAAGACCTCATCGAGCGGCGTACCGACCACATCGGTGACGGGGCGAACATTGTCTACCTCCGGCGGGCAGGCGACGAGCGGAACGAGATCGTCCACATTCAGTTCGACGATGCGGCGATAGTCCGGGTCAATGGGGCGGAGATGGCCGGTGCCGGTATCGTAGCGGACGCGGCCCGCAAGGTAGCGATCCGTCACCTCGTCCGCCTCGATCAGGCCGACCTTGCCGCCCATCTCAATCGCCATGTTCGCCAGCGTCATTCGCTCGCTGATCGAGAGGGCGCGCACCGTCGGGCCACCGTACTCCACCGCGGCATACACCGCGCCGGAGACGCCAATCGTCTTGACCATGAGGAGCGTCAAATCCTTCGCCGTCACGCCGTGGCCGAAGGAGCCTTCGACCTCGAAGCGCACCGTCTGAGGCACGCGGAACCACGTCTTGCCGGTCGCGTAGACGAGGCCGATGTCCGTGCTACCCATGCCGGTGGCAAACGCGCCGAGCGCGCCATACGTCACCGTATGCGAGTCCCCGCCGACGACAATCGAACCGGGCGCGACGAACCCTTTCTCGACCATCAATTGGTGGCAGATGCCGCTGCCCGCCTCGAAGAAGTTGGCGATTCCCTCATCCTGCGTAAACTGCCGGATATGCTGGTGGGTGATCGCGACCGCCGGGGTGGAGGCGGGCACGACGTGGTCAATCGCGATGACAATGCGCGATGGATCCCACAAAGGGCGACCGAGTTTGCGGAACGCCTCAATGGCGAGCGGCGAGGTTGTGTCGTGGCTCATCGCGTAGTCTACGTCCGCGACGACGATCTCACCGGCGTGGACCGGCCTACCGAGACGGGCCGAAAGGATTTCTTCAGCGAGTGTACCCATAGATACCTCCTTCGGTGGCGTAGGCTTCAGCCTGCACGAGAGATTCGGCGTGCGGCCCAGGGGTCGCCCCGAGCCCGCCGCTATCAAGATCCCCTTGCCATGCTTGGAGAATGGCGTCCACGTCCGCGTCAGTGATCGGGGCTTCGTCCGCGCGGCGCTTGACGGCGGCAGTGACGGCGCGGATCGTTTCGGCGTCGAAGGTGAGGCCGAGGGTACGGGCACGGTCGGCGATGGCGGCGCGGCCGGTGAGGGCATGGGCGACGGCGATCGTCCGCTCGATGCCGAAGACTGCCGGATCGAGGATTTCATAGGTACGCGGGTCCGCCAGCACTGCCTTCGTGTGGACGCCCGCCTTGTGCGTGAAGGCGGTTGCGCCCGTCAGATAGTTATTGAAGGGGATCGGCACGCCGACGATCTCCGCGACGAGCGCGTCGAGGTGGCGTAATCCCGGCAGGTCGTATGCGGCGGTCAGCGCGGGATCGGTCGCGTAGAGGCGGGCGATCAGCCCGCCGAGCGGCGTGATGCCGTTGCGCTCGCCGATGCCGAGGATCGTCGTATCAATGAACGCCGCGCCCGCGTCGAGCGCGGCGTGGGCGTTGGCGATCGCGCAACCGCTATCGTTGTGACCGTGGAACTCAATCGCGGCGCGGCATTCGTGGCGGAGCAGCGTCACTAATGACGCGACCTGCTGGGGTGTCGCGATGCCGACGGTATCCGCGATGCCGATGCGGTCCACGCCGAGCGCGTCCACGGCGCGATACATCGCGAGCAGGTCATCGCGGTCGGTGCGGAAGCCATCCTCGCTCGAAAAGCGGACAACGAGGCCGTGCGCCTGCGCGAGTCGGATGCATTGCTCCGCGCAGGCGATCATCGTCGCGATGCTGTGACCGTGGCTGTGCTCCCGTAGTTGGTCGGACATCCCGTAAAAGATGTTGACGCCATCCACACCCGCGTCAACCGCCGCCCGCACATCGTCCACCGTGCAGCGGACATGCGCGAGGATCATTGCCCGGCGCGGCATCGCGGCGAGCAGGCGAGCATCGTCGAAAGAGCGCGGCGAGGCGGCGGGGTTAGTGATCTCGATGGCCTCCACGCCGAAGCGGTCGAGCGCGCGGGCAATCATCTGTTTCTGGGCCGTAGTGAAGTGGGCGCTCGCGAACTGCTCGCCCTCGCGCAGGGTGGTATCAATGATCGCCACATGTTGGATCGTCACCACGAGCCTCCCGTTGCGTAACAAGGAACGAGGAACGAGTAACGAGGGGTTGGACTCTCTCGATACTCGATAGCCGATACTCGTTACTCCCATCATCCGCGCCGCCCGGAGGGGCAAACAAAAACGCCCTCATCCCGATTGGGACGAGCGGCGCGGTGATCGCGGGCTTCGTGGTACCACCCAAGTTCGCGACGCCGGTATGGGCATCGCCTCAGCCGTACGGAACATCTGGGGGAATAGGCTTCAGCCTGTTCACTCTGCGCAGGCTACGCCTACGCCACCAGGAGATTCGATACGCGCGCCTATGGTAACGGAGGCGACCCGGCGTGGCATCAACATCCCGGAGGATGCATCCACCTTGCGGCTCAGAGGCTTTTTCCCCGCTCTTCCCGGCCCCGCCTCACACCTCGCGCGGGTCGCTGTGCCGTTCCCTTCGGTACTCTCCCTCGTCAACGCCGTTGACGGTTTCTTACCAATGCGGACGATACCATCCTCCTGCACCCGTGTCAATCTGTACGGACATTGGCATAATGCACGAACTCTCGCCTGGCATGACAACATGCGATCTTTGGACGGCTCGATAATCTGATCGGAAAGCCAGAATGATCCACTGACGACTCCACCGGGTTGACCCTGCCGCCGAGAGACGTGAAATAACCACAAAAATCTCCCCCTCTCCATCGCAATGGAGAGGGGGCAGGGGGGGAGATTTATTACTTCACAGACGCGTTGTACGTGTCCAGGGCCTTGTTGGAGGCAGCGGCGGCCTCGTCGAGAGCAGCCTTGGCGGTGGCCTTGCCGAGCAAAACCTTCTCGATCGCGCCCTCAACGTCGGTGGTGCGCGACTGCGTGAAGACGCCGAGCACCGCGCCGTTCGTCGCGGGGTTCGATGGGTTGGCGTGCAGTTGGTCTACCGCCGTCTGGAACTGCGGGAACTTCGCCGTGTTCGCCTTGACCTCTGGCAGGTCGTAAGCGTCCTTGCGGATCGGGAAGTAACCGGTGCCGATGTGGAAGAAGGCCTGTTGTTTCGGCTGAGAAATGAACTGGACGAACTTCCAGGCCGCCTGCTTCTCCTTGTCCGGCTTGTCCTTGGCGATGTAGACGGCCGCGCCGCCCATGATGATGCCGCCCTGCTCGCCGCCCGTCGTCGGGCGCGGATAGAAGCCGGTGCCGACATCGAACTTGCCGCCAACTTTGTTGATGATGCCCTTCAGGGAGGCGGTGGATTCAACGATGATCGCCGCCTGCCCGGCGGCGAAAGCCGTCTGCGAGTCGCTGGTGTTCCGACCGAGGTTGGACGCCGTCCCCTTGTCAATCATCCCCTTCCACCAATCGAGGATCTTGACGCCCGCGTCGCTGTTGTAGACGACCTTCGTCGCCCGCTGCGCGCCCCGGCCATTTTCCGGATCGGCGTAGAGGGCATTCTCGGTGGCGAGCCACTGCTCGAAGAACCAGCCGTAAATCGCGAAGTTGAGGCCGGGTTGCGGCTTGCCGCTCGCGTCCTTCTTGGTGAGTTTCTCTGCTGCTGCTGCCACCTCGTCCCAGGTGCGCGGAGGCTTGGTCGGGTCCAGCCCGACAGCCTGGAAGGCGTTCTTGTTGTAATACAAGATCGGGTTGGAGGTGTTGAATGGCATCGCGTTCAGTTTCTTATCCACGGAGTAGTAGTCGAGCAGTGGCTTCTCGAACTGCGAGAGGTCGAACTTGTCCGCGTCCACGAAGGTCTGCATCGGCTCGGTCGCCTTGCTGTCAATCATGAAGCGCTGGCCGATGTCGTAGACCTGAATGATGTGCGGGCCGCTCTTCGCCTGCAACCCGGCGCGGAACTTGTTCAACTCATCATCGTAGCCACCCTGGAAGATGTCCTGCACGAAGATGTCGGTCTGGCTGTCGTTGAACTGATTAACCAGACTGCTCACAATATCGCCGTTGACGCCGCCAAGGGCATGCCAGAAGGTGAGTTTGGTCGCGTTCGCGTTCTTTGCCGTCTTCGGCGTCGCGGCGGGCAGCGTCGCGGGCGGCGGCGCACCGGTCGCGACGGGCGCGGCCGGCGTCGAGCCACCGGCGGCGGTTGTCGCGGCGGCGGTGGCTGCCGTGGTCGGCGCCGTCGTCGCGCTGCTGCCGCCGCACGCACTCACGATCGCTGCGAGGGCGCCCGTCGCGGCGGCGCCGACACCGAGGCGAAGCAGATTCCGTCGAGAGAGCCGTCTGTCCCGTTCCATACCTTCCACCTGTTGCTCCTTTGCTGCAAAGAACCGTCAATGGTCTGCCCGCCGTTACCCCTTGACGGAGCCGGCGGTGAGTCCCCGAATCAGTTGGCGCTGCCCGATAATCAGCAGCGCGATCGTCGGCACGAGGACGAGCACGACCCCGGCCATGATGAGATTGTAGGAGATTGATTCCTCGGTGCGGAGGAAGGCGATGCCGATCTGCGAGGTCCGCATATTCTTGCTGTCCGTGACGAGCAGCGGCCAGAGGTACTGGTTCCACGTCTGGAGGAAACTATACACTCCCAGCGTGCCGAGCGCCGGGCGCGAGAGCGGGATGACGATGGTCAGCAGATAGCGCAGGCTGCCGCAGCCATCGAGCGTCGCGGCGTCGTGCAGTTCCTTCGGGATCGTCAGAAAGAATTGTCGCAGGAGGAACGTGCCGAAGCCCGTCGCGACGAACGGCGCGATCAGGCCGATATACGTATCCTTCCAGCCCCACTGCAAGATCGTCTGGTAGTTCGGGATCACCGTCACTTCCCATGGGATCATCAGCGTGGAGAGGAAGATGATGAAGAGCGTGGTGCGCCCGCGGAACTCCCGCACGGCGAAGGCGTACGCCGCGAGGCTCGCCGTCACCAGCTGCGCCAGCATCACGCACCCGGAAACGATGAAACTGTTGAGAATGTAGCGCGGGATCGGCAACCGCTCGAGCACTGTGCGGTAGTTGTCCAGATAGAGGCCGCTCGGGATGAATTTGGGTGGGAAGCGGGCCGCCTCATCCGGCGTCATGAAACTGACGGTGAGCGCGTAGAGAAGCGGGAAGAGGATGGCGAGCGCCGCGGCGCCAAGCAGCACATAGAGCAGCGCCTTCCGCAGCAGGCGGGTATTCGGTGAGCCGCTCATTGGTAGAACACCCTGCCTTCCAGCGACTTGAATTGGATGCCGGTCAGGATCAGCAAGATAATAAAGAGGATGACCGCCTGTGCCGAGGCGTAGGCGGAGTGGAAGTTGAAGAACGCATCACGGTAGATCGAGTAGACGACGACGTTCGTCGAGCCTGCCGGGCCGCCCTTGGTCAGGACATCAATCTGCGCAAAACTCTGGAAGGCGGCGATCACCGAAATGACGCTGACGAAAAAGAGCGTCGGTGAGAGCAGCGGCAGCGTGACATTGAAGAACATCCGGCCGCCGCCCGCGCCGTCAATCCGCGCGCTCTCGTAGAGTTCCTCAGGGATGCCCTGCAAACCGCTGAGGAGAATCGTGAAGTTGAAGCCGAGGCCGAGCCAGATCGTGCCAATCGCAATCGCCCAGAGCGCCGTGTTCGTGTGCGTCAACCACTGGACGGACGGCAGGCCGAGCCGCGTGAGGAAGTAGTTCAGCACGCCCGTGCTCGGGTTGTAGAGGAGGGCGAAGATCACCGCACCCGCCGCGACCGAGACGCCGATCGTGATTGCGAAGGCGACGCGAAAGATGGAGATCGCCCGCAGCCGCAGGTTCGCCATCACTGCGAGCGTCAGCGCGATGAGTAGCCCGATCGGGACAGTATAGAGCGTATAGAGAATCGTGACCTTGAGCGCGTTTCGGTAATCCGGGGACGAGAGTGCGTTTTTGTACTGGTCAAGCCCCACATAGATATCCGACGTGCCGCCGAACGGATTGTCCGCATGGAGGCTGATCCAGAGCGATTTCACGACCGGGTAGAAGACGAAAACGGAGAAGGCGACCAGTGAGGGCAGCAGATACAGCAGCGACACGAGTGTCGCCTGCCACTCGCGCAGCCGCGACGAACCGCGCGCATGGGGAACCGATACACTGGCTTGCTCAGTGGCCATGCGTTTTCCTCATCATGAACGGACATTCCTCTGCATCGTTATAACACTCCGCAAACAATCGTCAAGCCTGATACGCACAGTTGCCGGTGATGGCGGGCTGCGGCCTGTAGCAGCGACGAACGGCAGGCCGCAGCCCGCCACCACCCTGTCCTCTCAATGCTCGCACACAATTGTGATCGGATCGTATGCGGGCGCACCTGTCCCTTCGGCCATGCCAATCCGGCACTTCGGACGGTGTGGCACGATTTATGCTTTGTCATACTCACAGGCAATGGGAGAACCTTTCGAGAAGCGGCAGAGTAACGGACGGGGGCACGACCGATGCAGTTTTTTATCGAACTCTTGCTCTGGCATCTGATTATCGCGGCCTTCCTCATTGGTGCGTTGATACTCTCGCGCGGCGCGCGGCAACCGCAGTCGCGGATGACGTTCACGAACGATCCGTCGGGCGACTGACGCCGCAGGCTCACTCCTCTCCACAATACGATCGGGGTGGCACGTATGCATGCGTGCCACCCCGTTTTGTTTTGTCGGGCCGATTGCGCACCGGGCGACGCAGAGGAGTCGGAAGTGAGAGATCTTACGCCGTCAGATGATCTGTGAACCAGCCGAGTAGCCGTGTCAGCGCGTCTCGCTGCGTTTGGGGGCGACCGCGCGTGAAGCCGTGCGATTCGCCGGGATAGCGGACGAATTCGACCTCCCGCCGCAGTTTCCGCAAGGCGACGAAGAGCTGCTCCGCCTCCGTGACGCGACAGGTGTAGTCCTCCTCGCCGTGCATGATGAGCAGCGGCGTCGTGATCCGCGCGACGAGGGGCATCGCGGAGTGCTCCCGATAATACGTCTCTGCCTCCCACGGCGCGCCGCCACTGTCGAAATCAATGGATTCCCACTGGTCCGTCGTGCCGGAGAGCGTGGCGAGATCGCTGATGGTCGCCATCGTCACAGCGGCGTGGAAGCGATCGGTGTGCGTGATGACGTAGTTCGTCATATAGCCGCCGTACGAGCCGCCGAAGACGCCGAGCCGGTGCGGGTCCGCGATGCCGCGCGCGATCAAGGCGTCGAGCGCGGTCATACTGTCCGCGTGCTCCTTCGCGCCCCAGTCCGCGAGGATGGTGTCCGCGAACGTCTTGCCGTAGCCCGCGCTGCCCCGGAAGTTGATCGAGTAGACCGCGAAGCCATGTGTGGCAAGCAGTTGCTGTTGCGTCGAAAATGCTTCCCCGACCGCGCCGTGCGGCCCGCCGTGCAGATGGAGGAGCGTCGGGAACGGGCCATCCGCCGCCGTCTGGCCGGGCGGCAGCCAGAGAACGCTCTCGACCTGTCGCCCATCCTCTGCCGGGATCGCGAACCGCTCCGGCGCGCTGACAGCGATTTCCGCCATTAGCGCACCGTTCGTCCGCGTCAGTTGCCGCCGGTCGCCACCACTCCGGTCGCACGCCCAGACCTCGGCTGGCGCGCCAGGGCCGGCCCAGAGGAACGCGAGTCGCGACCCGTCCGCGCACATCGTCGGCCAGCCCGTGCTGCCCGTGCCGCCAATAACACGTGTCGCCTCGCCGTCCATGCTGAAGCGGTAGCAGTGTGCGTTACCCGCGAAATTGAGGACGGCGAGCACAGATTGGCTATCTGGCGACCAGAGGGGCGGAATGGCGGGCGTGGGTGGCTCCCAGGCGTTCACACCGCGGTCCATGTGGCCGGTGAGGTTCATCGCGTCGTCGCCTACCGCCGGGATGACATGCAGGTGGTAATCCTCCGTCGAGCCGGTGCGGGTGTTGCCGTTGTCGTAGTAGGCGATCTTCGTACCATCCGGCGACCATGCCGGACCTTGCGCAACACCGCTGCTCCGCGTCAGTTGACGCCGGTCGCCGCCCTCCGCGTCGCTCACGTAGATATCCCAGATCCATTCGAGGTCCCACTCCTCCCGCCGCGTCGTCACGAACGCGAGCCGGGCGCCGTCCGGCGACCACGCGGGCGTGAAGTGATGCCACTCGCCCTCGGTGATCTGGCGCGCGACACCGCTTGGCACATCCACGACGAAGAGATGCCAAAAGCCGTCGCCGATGTAGCCGCCGCCATTGACGAACGTGCGCAGGCGGCGGGCGACGCGCGGCGCGTTCTTCGGCTGATCTTTCGGCGTGACACGGGCGGCAAAGGCGATCCGCGCGCCGTCCGGCGACCAGACGGGTGTGCCCGCGCCATGATGGAGCGTCGTCAGTTGCAGTGGCTCACCCCCTGCGAGTGGCAGGAGCCAGATCTGCGGCGGCTCATCCCCACGATCCGAGGTGAAGGCAATCCACTGCCCATCCGGCGACCAGCGCGGGTTGCTATCCCGCACCTTCCCGCGCGTCAGTTGGCGCGGCCCCTTGCCGTCTGTTGCTGCGACCCAGAGCGTTGAGTTCGTCTTATCCTGCTCGACATCCATCGTCCCAACGGTGTAGACGATCCGTGTCCCATCGGGCGACATCTGCGGGTCCCCGACGGATTGCAGGGAGAGGATATCGGCGGGTTCGAGCGGTCGTGGCATCGGGGTTCCTTTCCGGTTGAGAGTGCGGGCACGATCGGGGCCAATGATACCGCAGGAACCGGCCGCGAAACGATGGCGAGCAATCGGTGTTGCATGCTTTTCACGGGACGCATACACTCGAATGACTGGCACACGACGCCGCGCCAACAGATTATTCCGCGCAGTTCGTCTTGATCTGTCTCACGAGAAGGGAACGACATGGGAATGGATCGGTCTCAGTTAGTGATGGTCAAGGCGGAGCCGTTCAATGCCGAGACGCCGCTCGAAGCGCTCCGCGAGCCAGTGACGCCCACGTCGCTGCACTACGTCCGCTCCAACTTCTCCTTGCCCGACCATCCGGGGACGCTCACCATCGGCGGCGCGGTCGAGCGGCCACTGACGCTGACGCTTGACGAGTTGCGCGCGATGCCCGCGACGACCCTGACCGTCACTTTGGAATGCGCCGGCAACGGCCGGATCGGCCTGATGCCGCTGCCGACCGGCGAGCCATGGGCCGGCAACGCGGTCGGCACCGCACGTTGGACGGGCGTGCCGTTGCATCTGATTCTGGAGCGGGCCGCTCCCCGTCCGGACGGTGTGGAAGTCTACTTCGAGGGGGCCGATCACGGCGCATACAAAGGGGGGCCGGATATTCCCTTCGGCCGCGCGCTCGCGCTCGAACGCGCGCGTGATCCCGCGACCGAGGCGCTGGTTGCCTGGGCGATGAACGGCGTGCCGCTGCCCCCCGATCACGGCGCGCCTTTGCGCCTACTGGTGCCCGGTTGGTATGGCATGGCGTCGGTCAAGTGGCTGTATCGCATTGAGGTGCTCGCCACTCCCTACGTGGGGCAGTTCCAGACCACGTCGTACCAATTCGAATGGCCCGATCGCGCGCGCGAGGCGGTCACGACGATCTTTCCCAAAGCCCTCGTCACCGACCCCGCACCCGGCGACATACTCCCGCGCGGCCCGTACACGCTTCGTGGCAAAGCATGGTCCGGCAGCGGCCCGATCACGGTGGTTGAGGTGAGCGTTGATGGCGCGGGCGAGTGGCAGCCTGCCCGTGTCAAGCCACCCACCGGCCCCTACCACTGGCAGGAGTGGAGTTTTGATTGGCCTGGCGCCGATCCTGGCCGGCATGTCTTCCGCGCCCGAGCCAGCGACATTGCGGGGAACTGCCAGCCCGATAGCCCAGCGTGGAATCGTCTCGGCTACGGCAATAACGCGGTGCAGGTGATAACGATAGACGTGCGATAAGGTACCCGGCGTCTCGTTCCAGGAGAGGGAGCACCGATGAGCATGACGACGGAATTCTTCTCTGCGCTCGGCCGCCGCGCCGGGACGCCAGATCGGCCGTTTGTGGACGCGAATGAGATCGCGAGCGCACTCGGCATGAACGACACTGATCTGATCGCCGCAATCTCATCGAGGATGTGGATCGCGACGGCGTGATTGACGTTCGTCTGACCGAGCAGGGCACGGAAATCCGGCAGTAGCACGGATAGCGCGCTAAAATCCCCGCTTGTATTTCCATACGCGGTGTTCCACATGGAATCCGACGGATTCATAGAGATGCTGCGCGTGCGGATTGTCGTTGTACACCTCGACATGCGCGACCGTTGCTCCATGTGCCCGGAAACGGCGGAATGCCTCGAGAAGGAGCGCACGTCCCAATCCCAGCCCCACGAAATCGGGATGGACACCGAGCGGTTCGATCTGACCTTCGTCACCGTGCAACCAGCCGACGCAGAAGGCCGCGAACTGCCCGTCCGGCGCGATCGCGACGAGATCGAGATTCGCGATGTACTGCGGCATCCGCGTGACGCGCTCTTTCCACGCGACTGTCATGTTCGCCGACACGAACGCGGCGCGATGCAAATCTACATATCCCCGAAGATCATCGGCCCCGGCGAGATGGCGGATCGTGAAGCCTGCGGGGAATGTTGGCGCAGATACCGGTGCGTCCAGCGGGCGCGCGAAGTGGAGCAGATGCCAATCGGCGCGGGCAAAACCGTTCCGTTCGAGGAGTGCAATGCGGTCCGTGTCATCCTCGCGCGCGTCAATGAAATAATCGAGTATCCGGCCATGCCCACGCGCCATTTCCCGGAATCGCTCCACTGCCCAGGCGATGATTGCTGGCCCCGTCTCACTCGGCGCTTCCGGCTGCACGGCGTAGTCGAGCGTGATCCACGGCTGCTGCCAGACTGCCCACGCGAGCAACGCGTCGTGATCGTTCTCCCAGAGCCGCACGTCCTTCGGGACATCTACCGATGGCGAACAGAGCCGGTAGGGAAGATCAATGCAATGCGGATGCTTTGCCGGGAAGGCATGGACGAGGGCGATCATTCGCTGCACGTCTGCACCGTCTACCAAGCCGCGCGCCCTGACAGGCATTGCGTCCTCCATACACTTTCAGGCCGTCACCGCGCCGCCGTCCGAGGCAGGTGCTACTCCCATCGCCGCCGCGACGAACTGGAGCGTGAAGCGGATCTCGCGATCCCAGTACGTCCAGTCGTGGCCGCCGGGTTGCTCGCGGTAAAAATGATGGACGCCGAGGCGAGTCATCGTCTTGTGCAAGGCGCGGTTCGACGCGAGCAGATCGGGATAGTCTTCAACCCCGCAGTCCATCGCCAGCATTGGCAGGCGATCCGCCCCATGCGTGCGGATCGCCTGCTCGATGATCCGCTGGGGGTCGTACTCCTGCCGCGTCGGGCTGTTCGGCGGGCCGAGGAGCGCGCGGAACTGCGGGTTATCATGCGCCCCTTCCCACGACAGGATATGGAACGCGCCAGAGTGCGATGAGATCGCGCAGTAGCGGTTCGGATGGCGCATGCCGCAAATGAACGCGCCGAAGCCGCCCATTGAGAGGCCCGCGATCGCCCGCCCGCTCCGTTCGGCACGCGTCCGGCAGGTTGCTTCGATGTGCGCGGGCAGGTCCGCGACGATGTATTCCTCCCATTGCTCGCCATTCGCACCGTTGAGGTAGCAGGAATTCTCCCCCTCCGGGCAGACGATAATCAGCGGGAAGCGCGCGGCATGGTCGGCCAGTTTCGTTCGCGCCGCCCACTCGGTGTGGTTGCTCCACGCGCCGTGCAGGAGGTAAAGCACCGGATAGTGCGTCCCGCCCGCCGCGTCGTATCCGGCGGGGAGGAGAAGTGTGTACGGCATCGTGCGGCCGAGGGCGACGCTCCGGAATGACCGTATGTGGATCGTGTGTGGTGTGGGCATGGTGCGTCCCTTCACTTTACCGCGAATCGTCACGGTCAATTGCGCGCGGCGGAGGGCAACATGACCGGCCACGCGTGCCAGCCACCGGCGTGCCTCTGGTGACAATCGTTTCCACGCCCGCCGCATCTGGATTTCGATTGCTCCCGCCATACCGTTGCGCTCCCTCATGCCGTATCCGCCGACCATCGTACGCGGAGGTAGGGGTTTCGTGCTACTGATGGCGAGTCGGCGCGGTAGACTGGAGCGATAGATGATGGGCGAGAAGCGAAGGAGCGATCGCATGACGGCAATTGGCTTCGATGTCTACGGGACACTCGTGGACCCATTGGAGATGCAGCGGCACCTCCACGCGCTGCTCGGCGGCCAAGCGGGGACGTTCGCGGCGCTCTGGCGAGAGAAGCAACTGGAATACTCCTTCCGGCGCGGCCTGATGCGGCAGTATGTTTCCTTCGATGTTTGCACCGATCAAGCGCTACAGTACGTCATCGCGGCGCTCGGCGTAGAGGTGAGCGCGGACGAGCGGATGCGCCTGCTCGAGCAATACCGCGAATTGCAGGCCTTCCCCGATGCGCTTCCCGCCATCGAGCGGTTGAAGGCGGCAGGGCATACCGTCGTTGCCTTCTCGAACGGCGTCGAGGGGACGGTACGCGCATTGCTCGATCATGCGGGGATGCTCCCGTACCTCGACGCCGTGATCAGCGTCGACGATCTGCGAACCTTCAAGCCCGACCCGGATGTCTACGCCTACCTTGCGCACTGTGTAGGCCACGCCGTGGAATCAACGTGGCTTGTCTCCGGCAATCCGTTCGATGTGATCGGCGCGAAGGCGGCAGGCCTCAATGCGGCATGGGTGCGCCGCAACCCGGATGCCGTCTTCGATCCGTGGGGCATCGAACCGGACATTGTCGTGGCGGATCTCCGCGCCTTTGCCGAGTATAGAGCGGCGTAAATCCTACGCACCCGTGAGGCGATTGGATCGGGTGGGGGGCCAGTCTCGGCGAACCGAAAACGTCCCCGGTACGGCATCGGCCGAACCATCATTGGCGTGCAAACACACGACGCGCCACATGTACGGCGCGTCGTGTCGAATTACCGCTGTGCGACGTTCTTTATCAGCCGTCCCCGAGGCGGCGGATGTAGAATGCCGGTCCGGGCAGCGCTCCCGTGCTTGGTGCGCTCGGGCCCGGAGCGCTTGCATTTGGAACGGTGGGCGCGGCCACTTGGGAAAAGTCGAAGGCGTTCGTCAGGTCGTTCGCGGCCGCATCGCGGGTGCCGAGTGGCGCCAGACCCCAGCGCGTCTCAATGAACTTGAGGATTGAGGTCGTGTCGTACTGCGTGTGGTCCACGTAGCCGCGCTTGGCAAAGGGCGAGACGATAATCGTCGGCACGCGCGAGCCCGGTCCCCAGCGGTCTGCCGTCGGTGGCGCGACATGATCCCAACGACCGCCGTGCTCGTCGTATGTGATGATGATCGCCGTGTCCTTCGCGTACGGGCTGTTCTGAACCGCGCTAACGAGGTCCGCGACATGCTGCTGGCCTTGCAGTAGGCTGGCGTAGCCGGGATGCTCATTGTCCGGGCCGAGGGGCTTGACGAATGAGACAGCGGGCAAGTTCCCGGTCGTCAGTGATTGGCGGAAGTCCAACTCATCTTTGAGGTGTTGCGCCTTGCCGGGCGTACCGTCCGCGTCGTTCGCGAAGAAGGCGAACGGCTGGTGGTGGAACTGGAAGAGCGGGTCCGGATTACCCGCCACGGCGTTGTTCCAGCCTCCGGCATACCACGCCCAACTGATGCCCTTGTCGCTCAATCGGTCGCCGATATTCGGCATTGTCTGGTTTGGCACGAGCGTGGCGGGGTCGGCGTTCTTCGGGTGCGGGTTATTGACCGTAAAGGAGGTGTTGATGACGTAACCGTCCGGCGTAACCGTGCCGTCCTTGGTCATTACACCGTTCGCATCGAGTTGTGCCTTGATTGCATCCGGCGCATTCGGGAACTGCGGCGTGCAGGCGCAGACGAGCCAGAAATGATTGAGGAGTGAGCCGCCGAACGCGGCATGGAAAAAGTTATCCGCCATCGTATACTGCTGCGCCAGTTTGCCCTCGGGCATGTTCGTCGCGTCGTAGTAACTCATTACGAGGCCGGCGGCATCGCTCCACGCGACGAACTTGTCCATCTTGCCGCCGTTAATCTGATACTGCTCCTGGTAATAGCGATGGACGAGGTCGCCCGTCTTGTCAGTCGGCTGGACGTATTGTGCCGTGTTGAATGGTGCGATCGGCAAGTTCGCCGGGAAGCGCGGGTCCGGTACGGGTGGTTTCTGATTGGTGTCGATCGGCTGCGGCAAAGTCGTGTACGGCATCCCATTCTTGTCGACTTGCTTTATCGTACTGCCTGCGTTCGCGATCCCGTTCGCACCGGGGAAGTAGCCATACAGGCTATCGAAGCTCCAGTTCTCCTGGTAGACCACGATGACGTGATTGATCTGGTTGATGGAACCCTGAGCGGCCACCAATGACTGCAATCCGGCGATGCCGCTTGCAACTGTGAACAAAACGGCGAGCGCAATCCGCATCTGTCGCATACATCCTCCCTTTCGCCAAAGGCATTCATCTCGACACTGCACACAGCATCGCGAAAGGAGATGAGTGCATTGCAATGAATGGATGAAGGAATCGTGAGAGTCGGGGTTCGATTGCGAAAAAGGTTAGGACATGGTATAGTTTCGTTGGTCGCGCGACATGTGCCGCGCGATTCCGCCGCAGCACGCTCCCCTTGTACAGTGGGAACCCGCGGGGTTGCGGGTTCGAAATCTCTTTGCACCGCGTATTGGCGAGGCTCCGCTTCGTCCGTATGTTCTTGCGGTGCGCATTGCGGCACGGGGCGTCGCACGCAGACGGGCCGCGAAAGGAACTCTTGTTGTCATTTGCCACGATGCCGCTCGCACCGCAAACGCGCGCGGCGCTCCACACGATGGGGATCACCGATCCCACCCCGATTCAGTCTCAGTCCCTCCCCATTCTTCTCGCCGGTCGGGACCTCGTTGGTCAGGCCCGCACCGGTTCCGGCAAGACCCTCGCCTTCGCCATCCCGATGATCGAAAAGGCCGATGCCGCTGTCCGTGCGGTGCAGGCGCTCGTCCTCGTGCCGACGCGCGAACTGGCGCAGCAGGTCGGTGAGGTTGTCGAGAAGGTGGGCCGCGCGAACGGCATTCGCTCGCTCTGCATCTTCGGCGGGCGGGCGATGGGGCCGCAGATCACCGCCGTCAAGACCGGCCCGCAGGTGATTATCGGCACGCCGGGTCGCGTCCTCGATCTGCTTCGGCAGGGCGTCCTGAAACTGGATCGCGTCAACTACGTTATCCTCGATGAGGCAGACGAGATGCTCGATCGCGGCTTCGCGCCCGATGTCGAGCGCATCCTCGGTTTCGTCCCACGTGAGCGGCAGACCGCGCTCTTCTCCGCAACGGTGCCCGAATGGGTGCAGGGAACGGCGGCGAAATACCTGCGCGATCCCGCGATGGTGCAGATTGATACCCGGCCGGAAGATGTGCCGAAGATTGACCACATCATCTACGACGTGCCGGAGGGGCAGAAACTGCCCGTACTCCGCGTCCTGCTCGATGGGCGGGGCGACGAGAGCGTCCTCGTCTTCGGTCGGACGAAGCACGGTGTGAAGAAATTGGCGCGCCAACTGGAAGCGCTCGGCTACCCGGCCGCCGCCTTGCAGGGCAACCTCTCGCAGAATGCCCGCGACAAGGTGATGGCCGATTTCCGCAGTGGCAGGGTGCCGATCCTCCTCGCGACCAATGTCGCCGCGCGCGGCCTCGATGTCGAGCATATCGGCATGGTCATCAACTACGAACTGCCGGAGACGACCGAACTACTCACCCACCGCGTCGGGCGCACCGGGCGGATGGGGCGCGAGGGGGACGCCGTGACGCTCCTTGTGCCGAGCGATGAGCCGAAGTGGCGGCAACTGGCGCGCAGCCTGCGGGTCCGTATTCCGCGCAAGGCATGGCAGGGCGATCTGCCCACCGTTCCCGCCGCCATTGAGGCGTTCCCGCTCTATCCGAAGCGGGAGGAACGGCGCACGCGCGTCGAGCGACCGATGCCCGCAACGGGTGCGGCGCATCCTGTCCGCCAGCGCACGCCGTCCCCGGCGCCGTCTCGCCGCCCCGAACGTGCAGAGCGACCCGAGCGATTCGAGCGACCCGCCGCGACGGCAGATCGGCCGCGACTGCAACCGGAACGTATCGCCGCCCGGCCTGCCGCGCCACTCAACCCGGAGCGATTCCGGTTCGTCGCCTCTCGCGATGAAGACGACCGGATTGCGCGCCAGGAACAGGGCGGCGCCCAGCGCGAGCCTGCGACGATGACCGCCCCCGGCTTCCTGCCGCCTTCACTCAGCACGCAGGTGGGCGCGCTTCTTTCGCGCTACCAGGAGACGGGCACAGTCGCCACACCGGTGGACGTGCCGCTGACCCGCCGCGCCCCGATGCGGATGCGCCGCGAGGAACGGGTCGCGACGGAGGACGCGAGCGCCGCGCCGGAAAGCCGGAGCGAGCGGGCACGTACCTTCGGTCGTGGGCATGCCGCGTCACCGGTCGACGCTCTCTCCACGGGAGACGAGACGACCGGCGTGATTACGAAGATCGTCAAGGCACGCGGCTTCGGCTTCCTCCGGGATGGCGCGGGTGTCGAGCGTTTCTTCCATCGCAACGACATGAGCGGTGGCGACTTCGATATGCTCGAAGTCTCTCAGCCTGTCCGTTTCATCCCGGATCCAACCGCGACCGGCCCCCGGCCGATTGCTCGCGCGGTCGAGCCGCTCGCATCGTAACGAAGGACTGAGAATCGAGCGAGAGTGAGTACGTGGGGAGGTGGTTGACTGTAGCCGCCTCCCCGATCCTTTTTTCCAATCCTGGACAAGTGGTTCGTAGATCGTGTGACGGGTGGAAGGACGCACCATGCCAAAGGTCCGGTACGAAGAGATGTTCCCGTGGGAGTTGGCGAGGGCAATCGCGAATGCGCCGATCTGTTACCTGCCGCTCGGCGTACTCGAATGGCACGGTTCGCGCGATTTGCTCATAATAGCGTGTGAGTGAAGAAGGAGGAAGGACCACGATGCAAGCGACGAGTTCTCAGACCCCGACACCGGCAACGACGACCGACGCGCACGATCCCGGCGTCAGTGCGGACGCGGAACCGGGCGCGCTTACCCGGCTGCGGCTCGGCACGAACACCGTGCAAGCGCTGATCGTCAACGGCAAGCCGCTCATCGCGTTGTCGAATGGCGGGCTGTATGTTGATCCCCGCTATGCCCCCGTACTCACCTATGTCGTCGCGCGGGAGACGGCGTATGTCGTTGGCACGATCGAGGTGAACAGCGTGGATATCGTCATCAGCCCGGACGGCATCACGATTTCCGGCATCGGCAAGATCGCCGGTGAGGAATTGACGGAACTGCGGCTGACAATCAACGAAAATGCGCGCGTGCAGATCGAGGCGTATTGAGGGGTGAGGCGCTAATCCGGCAGGCCGGTGCGCGCCCGTGCGATGGCGGCAAATGCATCAATCGCCGCCCGGCGCCGCTCCCGAGACCATGCGATTTCCTCAGCGGTCGGGGCATGATGCGCCGCCACGAGGCGCGTATCGCTGTCATCCGGCGGGTATGACGGCGCGCAGATGAAGAGGACGCGCGCCTCCCTCGGCCCCGCGTTCGCGAACGCCAGTGTCTGGAGAGGCAGGGTGACGAAGGCATCTCCCGATAGCGCGGTAAAGGTTGTCGTGGTTTCCTTCCCGACGTCCCAGGTCGTGACGGTGACGCGCCCTGCCAGCACGTACGTCACTTGTTCGAGCGCACCGTGCAGATGGATCGGGTACGGCTCCGGGCGGGGCGGGATGCGCCCCTCGACGAACGAGAGGTGCGCGAGGCCGGGCATTTCGAACGGCAGGATGGTGATGCCGTCCGGGGCGTGGAATGCGCGCCCTGTGTCCGCATGGCTCGCACCGCTCATGGGATCGTCAGGACGATCTTGCCGAACTGCTCTGCCGCTTCCAGTCGCTTGAACGCTTCGCCAACGTCTGCGAGCGGATAGGAACGGTCAATGACCGGGTGGAGAGAGTGCGCGCGGTAGAGTTCGAGGAGGCCGGTGAAATCCATCGGGCTGCCCATCGTCGTGCCGAGGATGGACGCCTGCTTCCAGAAGAGTTCGCGGATGTTGATCGTCGGCGTGCCGCCCGTCGTCGTGCTGAAGGTGACGATCCGCCCGCCTGCTTTGACGGCGGTGATGCTCCCCGCGAAGGTCGCCTGCCCGACGCTTTCAAGCACGACATCCGCTCCATCGCCCTCCGTCGCCTCCATGACCGCCGCCAGCCAGTCGGTGCGCGCGTAGTTGATCGTCACGGCGGCGCCGAGTTCCCTGGCACGCTCCAGTTTGGCGTCGCTGCTGCTCGTGACGATCGCGCGCGCGCCCTTCGCCACGGCGATCTGCAACGCGGCGAGCGCCACTGCTCCGCCAATCCCGTGGATCAGCACGCTCTCCCCCGCCTGCAACCCGGCGCGCGGGATAAGCGCGCGGTACGCCGTGAGGCCGGAGAGTGGCAGCGCCGCCGCTTCCTCCCACGAGAGGTGATCCGGCTTGCGACGAACATTCTCCAATGGCAGCGCGATGTACTGCGCGAAAGTGCCGTTATCCGTGCCGCCGAGCACTTCAAAACCGGGGTCGGGCGCACGCTCTCTGTTTCCCCAACGCATGGAGGGATAGATGAGCACCTGATCGCCGACGCCCGCCTCGCGCACGCCGGGGCCAATCGCCTCGATCGTGCCCGCGCCATCCGAACCGGGGACGAACGTATGCCCTGCCGGTGTCCGCCCCCCTTGCAGGAGGTAGAGATCGCGATGGTTGAGCGCCGCCGCCTGTAGCCGCACCAGTACCTCGCCGGGCGCCAGTTCCGGTTCCGCGATCTCGATCGCTTTCAAGTCTTCCGGCGCGATCGGTGGTGTGATCTGTACCGCGAGCATAGATTGTCCCTTTCGTCCTGGTCTCGTACCGACTGTACCCGCGAGGGTATCACAGAACAATAGCCGCTGCCCGTTCCGCGCGGCAATTCGCTCTGTTGAAACCCCACCTGTGCCTTTATCGTATACTTCCGAGTGTACACGAAGGTTCACAGGAGGGCATGATGGCTTCTTCACATCTCATTCGCGTTCCCGATACGGTATATACACGGTTGCAGTCGCTTGGTGAGGAGTTCGGGATGCCATTGGGTGCGGTCGTTCAGCGTCTCGTTGAACAAGAGGAAGAGCGACGCTATTGGGTGCAATTCGATGCCGACTATGCCGCGTTGCGCGCCGACTCTACGGCGGATGCAGAGGAGCGGCAGGAGCGTGCGCAGTGGGACACGACGTTGATGGATGGACTCAGCGACTATCCATATGAAGATGAACGGCTCACGTCACGGACCGACCGGCAGATTGTCAGCCATATCCCGATCATGCCACCGGAGGGCGGTGTCCGGCGACCGAGTTTCGTGATGTGCGAGCAGATCCGTATCCTTTCACGCGAGCGCCTCGATCAGCGGTGGGGCATGTGAGCCTTCAGGCAATGCAGGCAGTCGAGACGCAATTGAGGCGGATCCAAGGACTGTAGCGCGGATGGCGTACGCAAACGGTGCTCCTGCTTTTGCGCGCATCACGGCTGCCTCGTATTCAGTCCACCTCGATAGCGTCGAAGACTGCCTGAACCGCATAGTTCGGCAGCGAGAGGCCGACGAATGAAGGCAGACCGAGTCGCTTCCAGAAGGGGAAGGGTTCCATCCCCGCGAGGCGCGAGACGAAGAGTGTGATCACCGTTCCATGTGCAACGATGACGATATTCCCATCCGGATGCCGCGTGCAGACATCGCCGACCGCCGCCGCGAACCGGGTATGTGCCTCGTCCGCCGTCTCGTTGCCCAGCACGCGCTGATCCGGCTCCGCGAAGAAGCGGGCAATCATCGCCTCCAGTTCCTCGGAACCGAGCCAGCCGAGGCTGGTGCGGTCGTTCTCGTGCAAACCCTCGATCACTTCGAGTGGCGCCCCGAGATAATCCGCGACAATCTGGCCGGTCTCGGTCGCCTTCGGTTCGGCGCTGGCGGCGATCACCGCCGGTTTGTAGGCGGCGAGGCGTTCCGCGAGCGGGATGCAGAGCGCACGCCCTCCATCCGACAGGCGCCACCCCCGCGACGGGACGCCCGGTTCGAGCGCGGGCATCGCGTGCTTGACGAGAATCAGATTGCGCGACACTCGTCCGATACTCCTTTCCCACAGACTCTCGCACAACACGCCGCCCGACAAGCGGCGTGTTGTGCGAGATGACAGGAAACGATGCAGAGTTTTGTCACGATCTCGTCTGTATCACCAAAAAACGCTCAGACATCTCTGGACGACGTACGTAGAACGTACAGCAGGATGTCGGTACGATGTTTCCATCGGTCGCGTTGCGCGCTCGCTGGGGTACCGGATGGAAAGCACAACGACACTCCTGCCACTCGCAGTCCTGCTCGTCGCGGCGAAACTCGCCGGGGCGATCGGCGCGCGTTTTGGCTTGCCGTCGGTCGTTGGGAAGATCATCATCGGCGTGCTGCTCGGCCCCTCGGTTTTCGGCCTTTTCCGCACGGATGCGCTGCTTTCCAGCGTCGCGTCCGTCGGCGTTATCCTGCTGATGTTCATGGCGGGCGCGGAGACGGACCTCGTGCAGATGCGGGAAGTCGGCCTTACCTCGCTCCTCGTCGCATGCGGTGGCGTGCTCGTGCCGATGGGCGGCGGCATCGCGCTGATGCGGGCGTGGGGTTACGCGTGGTCGGCGAGCGTCTTCGTCGGTGTCGTCCTGGCCGCGACAAGCGTCAGCGTCACGGCGCAGACACTGAAAGAACTCGGTCGCCTCCGCTCGCGCGTCGGCACGGTGATCCTCGGTGCGGCGGTGATAGACGATGTGCTCGGTATCGTCCTCCTTTCGGTCGTTGTCGGGTTGGATGGGGGCAGGAGCCCACTCTGGCCACTCCTCTCGATGGGCCTCTTCTTTCTCATCGCCTTCGCGCTCGGCGAGTGGGTGCTACCGCACCTTTTTCGCCACCTAAGCGGCCTGAAGAGCCGGGAGGCGTCGCTCGCGCTCGTTCTCGCGCTCGTGATCGTGGCGGCGTGGGCGGCGGAATCATTCGGGAAAGTGGCGGCAATCACCGGCGCGTACCTCTTTGGTCTCGCCGTCGCGCGGCATCCGGCGGAGGAGCGGGAGCGGATCACCTACGGCGTAGACCTCGTTGGGTACAGTCTCTTCGTGCCGATCTTCTTCGTGATGGTTGGGATGGAAGCGGATGGCCGCGCGCTCGCCGCCGCACCCCTCTTCACCGCGCTCCTGATCGCCGTCGCCGTGCTGACCAAGGCGGTTGGCGCATGCGCGGGCGGACTCGTTGGGCGCTTGCCGAAGGGTGAGGCATTCACGGTCGGAGTGGGAATGGTGACACGGGGCGAAGTCGCGCTCGTTGTCGCGACGCTGGGCAAAGAGGCGGGCGTCCTCGATGGGCAACTTTTCGCAGCATCGCTGGCGATGGTCCTGTTGACGACGATCGCCACTCCCGTGCTGCTCCGGTTCGTTGCTGCTCCGCATGTCGTCATACCCGCCATCCCGCAACCGGCCTACGCGAATGGGGGCGGGCAAGAAACACGGAGGCAGGCCGCATGATGACCTATTGCCATCACTGCGGCGCGCCACTTCTGCCCGCCGCCGCCTTTTGCCACACCTGTGGCGGGGCCGTCCCCGCAGCGGCGCGCGAAGAGGTGCATGTCACGCCGCACGCCCGTGCCGCCGCATTGGCACGGATCGGCCATCTCGATCAGGCGATTGCCGCGTACGGCGACATCATCGCGCACGAGCCGACCGATGCCACCGCCTTTGTCGCGCTCGCCACCCTCCGCATCGCTGCCCGCCGCGCGGAGGAGGCGGAGGGGCTGCTCCGCGATGCACTCGCGCTCGATCCGCAGTGCGCGGTCGCTTGGGCATATCTCGGCGCACTGCTGCTCGAACGCGCCGCTATTACGGAATCCGAGGAGGCTTTCGCGCACGCCATCGCGCACGGGCAGGAGGAATTCCTCGTCCGGCTGAAGCGCGGTGAGGCGATGCTCCGCCTCGGGCGAACCTTCGACGCGCTTGATGAACTCACGCATGCGATTCTGCTCGACGCACCGGACAAGCCGACGGCGGTGTACGCACGCAACCTGCTCAACGCGACCCGCGCGCAGGCGGCCCGTAGCGCGCCGCGCCTCGTCGGCACGCACACTGAGCCCCGGCGGCTCGTGCGCTGGATGTCCGCCAACCGGCGCGAAACGGAGATCGCCGTATGATCGTTCCTCTGCTCTGTGGCGTGATGCTGATTCTCACGCTGATGCGCGTCGCCGTGCCGATCGGGCAACCGGTGACGGGCGCCCTGCTCGGTGCGGCGCCGCTGCGATTCCGCGAGCGAATGCGGCTGCAACGCACCAATATCTACCTGATCGGCGTTGTTCTGCTGCTCGGCACGCTCGGCGGCTGGATGCGCGCGCCGATCAACCTGATCGTTGTGCTGGCGACCTTCGTGATCGTCTCCATTCCGGTGCAGTACACCTTTACGACGGAAGGGATCGCCCGCAACCGTGTCGTCTTCCGCCGCTGGGAAGAGTTTTCCGCCATCGCCGACCAGCGTGGCCGTATCCTCCTGCGTGGGGCGGCGAGATCAGCCGATTTCGCGCTCCTCCTCGCGGACGATGAGCACGCGGCGGTGATGCGTCTGCTTACTACGATTCCGCTCGGCCCACCGGAACAGGCGCACCCCGCTTCCCCTCGGGCCACACGCAAACGCCGCAAACCGGAAGATCAACGCATATCGGTCGCGTAGGCTCCAGCCTGCGCCCCAACCACAGGCTGAAAAGCCTGCGTGATCCATTGTTGGGTTTCGATAGGGGGTGTGCCGGAGGTACCGGCACTCGGTCCGTCGTTTCCGGGGCGCACCGGGGAGCGATGAGGAGGATAGGTCTGTGGCAACGGGGCAATTCGCCGGCGCAGGAGCCGGCACAAGCAGCGGAGGCATCAGACGGGGCGGCTTCTCCGTCAAGACGGGGGTGCTCGTCGCGACGGCGATCTTTCTGATCGTCGCACTCGTCGGGATTGTCGTCTCTCTGCCGAGCAGCAAGAAAGCGTCAGAGGTCGTGCGGGATCCGTCCGGCCTTGTCGTTGGCTCTGACACCGGCCTGGTCGGCATCGCACCCGCGAATATCACGCAGGACGACGCGGACAAGGCAGCGAAAAGCGAGCCGTTCGCGACGCAACTCGCCACGCAGGTGAACCAGAACCGCATCGGCATCAACATGACTTGGACGCTCGTCGCGGGCTTTCTCGTCATGTTCATGCAACTCGGCTTCGCACTTGTGGAGACGGGTTTCTGCCGCCGGAAGAGCGCGCTGCATGTGATGGCGATGAACTTCAGCATCTATTTCCTCGGCATGCTGGGCTACTTCTTCGTCGGCTTCGCCTTCCAGTTTGGTGGTATCGGCAATGTCGGCGTGCCGAATCTCGGCGGACTGACCGGGCTGAACAAGGAACTGACCATTCATCTCGGCGGGGTGGATTGGGGACTGATCGGACACAAGGGTTTCTTCCTCTCGGACGGCACCTATGATGTCGGTATCGCGGTGATGTTCCTCTTCCAGATGGTCTTCATGGATACCGCCGCGACGATCCCGACGGGCGCGATGGCGGAGCGGTGGAAGTGGAGCGCCTTCTGCGTCTATGGCTTCTTCATCAGCACGATCATCTACCCAATCTTCGGCAATTGGGCCTGGGGTGGTGGTTGGCTCTCCCAACTCGGCAAGAAGGGGCTGGGTCAGGGGTATATTGACTTCGCGGGGAGCGGCGTCGTCCACGCGGTCGGCGGCTTCACCGGCCTCGCGGGGGCATACGTGCTCGGCGCGCGGATCGGCAAGTACAACAAAGACGGATCGAGCAACGTCATCCCCGGCCACAACATGATCTTCGCCATCATCGGCACGCTCGTTCTCGCCTTCGGCTGGTTCGGCTTCAATCCCGGCAGCACACTTGGCGCGTCCGGAAATGGCAACCTCCGCATCGGGCTGATCGCTACCGTGACGATGCTCGCGGGCTCCGCTGGCGCGATGATGTCCATGCTCCTGACATGGTACCTGAATAGCAAGCCGGACGCGGGGATGACGTGTAACGGGATGCTCGCGGGCCTCGTCGCGATCACTGCGCCTTCCGGGTACGTCTCGCCGATCAGCGCTTTCATCATCGGCGCGGTGGCGGGCACGATCGTCGTCTTTGCGGTGGCGATCATTGACAAGAAACTGCGCATTGACGACCCCGTGGGCGCGATCTCGGTGCATGGCGTCTGCGGTATCTGGGGCGTGCTCTCGGTCGGGTTGTTCGCGGATGGCACGGCGAACTACGGCGGCACGCAAGTGAAGGGTCTCTTCTTTGGTGACGCCAGCCAACTGGGCGCGCAGGCGATCGGCGCGCTCGTCATCATCCTCTGGGTGGGTGGCGTGTCACTGCTCTTCTTCAAGGCGGTGGACAGGCTGATGGGCCTCCGCTCCAGGCCGGAAGACGAACTCGCCGGCCTCGACATGCCGGAGATGGGCGCGCCCGCCTACTGGGACGACGGCGAGCCATTGAAGGGCGGCCTCTTCCCGATCCCGTCCCCAGCGATGGGTGGCGCGGCGGGGGATTGATTTTCCTACCGCCATTCCCGGCAATCGAGTAGACGGCATCGAATGGCGGCACACTGACGTGCCGCCATTCGTCTTCATGGGAAGCGGGAATACGCGGCGGGATGGGCATCGTTGTGCGATGATGGCGGTCATAGCGCATCGTATTGGCAGGCACGAGGAGGTTCCGATGACAACGACGGTCCGGACCGGTGTTCATCTCGGCGAGCAATCGCCCGATTGGTCGCTGCCGCGACTCGATGGAGGCGAACTCGGCCCTGGGGCGGTGCGCGGCACGAGAACGCTCTTCTTTTTCTGGGCGAGTTGGTGACGCTGCCGCGATCAACTGCCCGGGTGGCAGCAATTCATTGAGCGCAACGCCAGCAAGGATTTCCGGTTTGTCTCCGTCGCGGTGGACAATCAAGGAGCGGAAGCCGCCCGCCCGTGGACAGAAAAGGCGGGCGCGACCTTCCCGACCGTCGTTGATCGCGACAACACGCTCGCGGCGATCTACGACTACAAACTGATTCCGAACGGCATCTTCCTCGATGAGGAGGGGATCATCCGCTATCGCAAGTTCGGCGGCTTCAACATCGAGAACGCGGCGGATGTCATGGCGATCCAGCAACTGATTGACGGTGAAGTTGAGCAGATCGAACTGGACGCGAAGGGCGCGCCCTATCATCTCAGCGAGACCGAGCGTGCGCTCATTGACGCCCGGATGCGGCTTGGCGCGGAGCTCTTTGCGCGCGGGGCACGGGGGGAAGCGGTCGCGGAGTGGAAGCAGGCGCTCCATGTTGACCCCGAGAATCTGACGATCCGCAAGCAAATCTGGATGGCGGAATACCCGGAGAAGTTCCATCCGACGATTGATTCCGACTGGCAGAAGGGCCAGCTCGCCCGCGAGCGCGAGGCGGAAATCGCCCAAGGTATCTGCGGCCCGGACGGCTGCCCGTTACCGCGCCGATAATTACGCATCGTGATTATGCCGTTGCGTTACCGCCGGAGGGTTCGGGGCGTGGATCGTCCACGTCGGGCGGGCGCACCGTGATCGTCGGCGTTATGCCGAAATACAACGAGATCATCAACGTATACACGCACGTTGACGCACTTGCTCCGCACATCAGCGACGTATGCGTCGTCTGTCTCTCACGGGGTATCCGCACGCAGTTGGTTATCGTGTACAGACATACTCAAGCCCAGCCAGACGCCGGACATGATGACTGTCAGACTGAGCGCGTACGGCATGAGTGACCAGAGGCCGACCGCCTGCGCGAGATTGCCTGCCAGCCAGGGGAAGAGCGCTGCGCCCATGCTGCCGAGGCTAGCGAGAAAACCCACCGCGCTCGGCACCAGACGGGCGGGCACCAGACCCGGCAGTAGCGCGATGGTCGTGGGATAGATCGGCCCGAGGCTATATCCCGTTAACCAGAGGCCAAACGGCGCGGCTGCGGGCAGCGGCGCGAGCCAGATGATGAGCACGCCGGAGGCCGCGCCGATCAGGCAGAAGCGGATCAGCGATGCATCCGCGACCGCGAAACGCGCGGCCAGCCGTGCCAGCGTCAGTCGCCCAAGCGTAATCCCGAGCCAGTAGCCGCTCACCGACCAGCCGGAGAGCAGGCCGCCGTGATGTCGCACTTCGGTCAGGAAACTGAAACTCCAACTGCCCAGACTTACCTCCGTGCCGACATAGATCAGCATAAAGACCGCCGCCAGCCAGACCAATCGGAGGCGGAGCGTGTCGGTGAGCAGGCTCCGTCCGGCACTCTGCGTGACCGGATGCCGCGCACTGGCCGGGTCGGCGTCGAAGAACAGGCCAAAGCCAACAAGCAGGATGAGGCTGACCGTGCCCCAGAGGGCATAGACCGTGTTCCACGGCAGGCCCGCAGCCAGTACACCGGCGGCGATGATCGGGCCGAGGAACCCGCCGATGCCGTAGAAGGCATGCAGGTTGTTGAGCAGCGTCGTATTCTTCGGCAGGCCGGTGATGTAGGTGTTGAGCCCCGCGTCCATGATCGCGAAGCCGAACCCCAGCCCGAGCATTGTGATCAGCAGGAGTGCGAATGGCGGTCGCAAACTAATCGCGCCCGCGCTTACCGCGAATACGGCTGCCCCCAGTACAAGAAAGCGTCGCTGACCCAACAGCGCGACCAACAGGCCGCTCCCGAACGCCGCGACAATATAGCCGGCCGTGACGACGAGGAAAATCAGGCTGACTACGCTCTTCCCGATGCCATACTGTACTTGCAGGCTTGGGAGCAGGACGCCCGTCGCACCATCCGTCGCACCGATCAGAATGAACGCGGCGAAGGAGACCGCCACCGTGCGTACGCGTTGATGGTCGCGCTCTCGCGCTCTATCGCTTTGGGCGTTCATTGTACGATGCTAACACAGCATCCGTCCGGTTGAGACAGATCGTCGTGTGGCGACGCCGCGAGGGGAACCCGCGATATGACAGTAGACGAGGAAATCCAGCAGGTATCGGATCAGTTTTTCATCGCGGTGAATCGCTTGCAGCAAGGTGATCCTGGCCCGATGCTCGCACTCTGGTCGCACCGCTCAGACGTCACGAATATGGGCCCACAGGGCGGGCGGCAGCATGGGTGGGACGCGGTACGCGCATATTGGGAGCAGGCAGCACGGCGGGCCGCGGACTCGACCGCGCAGGTTCGCGCCGTCGCCGGCGATCTTGTACTCGTTGTCACGGGCAATAGCGCCTATACCTGCGGTACGGAGCGTGTCCAGATCACCCGCGATGGCGAGATGAGTTGGATCGAACCGCGCGCGACGAATATTTTTCGTCGTGAGGGTACGGCATGGAAACTGGTTCATCGCCATGCCGACATTGCCTGAGCAGCGGAGAAATACCGGCGATATCGCGTGTGCAAGCCGCATGCAACGAGCGGTATACTGAGTAATGCGCTGACTCCGGCTAGCAGAGGGCGCCTGTTGGAGCATCATCGCCAGAAAGGGAGCCACCCGATGGGTTCCGTCCTCCGTCCGCTGTTCATCTCCGCTTCCCGTTCATCCCGCGCGGAACAGATTGTCCGTTCCTCTCCACTCACGCAACCGCTCGTCTCCCGCTTCGTCGCCGGTGAAACGTTCGCCGATGCCCATGCCGCCGCCGAGCGACTGGGACGCAAGGGATTGCTCGTCACCTATGACCATCTCGGTGAGGCAGTCGCGGACGAAGACGCTGTGCGGCGGGTGGTCGAGGCATACCGGACCTACTTCGCGGTCGCGGCGCGCGGATCGCATTTCTCCCTGAAACTCTCCCAGCTCGGGCTGAGTAGCCGCGAATCACTGGCGAAGGAGTCGCTCATCGCACTCTGTACCGAGGCGGCGCGCTACGATCATCGCATCCGCGTGGACATGGAAGAATCCGCCACGATTGACGCGACGCTCCGCCTGGTCGAGGTGGCGCGGCCGCATGGCGGTGATCCCGGCGTGGTCATCCAGGCGATGCTCCGCCGCGCACCGGACTTGCTCCAGTGGGCGATTGACCGCGATGTCCGCGTGCGACTGGTGAAGGGGGCATACAAGGAGCCGGAGGCAGTCGCCTATCAGGGGCGGGAGCCGATCCGCCGCGCCTATCTCGCGCTGCTCGGCCCCTTGCTCGCCAAGAGCCGCGCCCCGGCCATCGCCACGCACGACGATGTGCTGCTCGGCGGCGCGGCGCAGATCGCCGCGCAGTTCGGCACGCCGTATGAGGTGCAATTCCTCTACGGCGTGCGCGAAGACCTCGCCCAGCAGATCGCCCGGCGCGGGGTGCCGGTGCGCATTTATCTGCCCTTCGGCGATGCGTGGTACCCCTACTTCATGCGCCGCCTCGCCGAACGGCCACAAAACATCGGCTTCTTTCTGCGCCAAGTCATGGACAGGACGAAGGACTGAAGACTGAAGACTGAGCAATCATGTTTCCCTCTCCTTTGCGGGCGCCCTTTGGTCGGGTGGGAGGGAGCCGGGGGGTGAGATTTGAGCCTCTGGCGGCATACAGACTTCCTTAAACTGTGGGCCGGGCAGACGGTCTCGCAGTTCGGCTCGCAGATTACGATGCTTGCCCTACCACTCACTGCCGCGCTGACGCTCCATGCCTCCGTCGCCCAGATGGGTCTCCTTTCCGCCGCCGGGACCGCGCCATATCTGCTCATAGGGCTGTTTACGGGCGTTCTCGTCGACCGGGTGCGCCGCCGACCGATCCTTATTGTGACAGACCTCGGGCGGTTCGCACTGCTCATGCTCATCCCCGCGCTCGCGCTCGCCGATCTACTGCGGATCGAGTACTTGTACGACATCGCCTTCCTCGTCGGCGTCCTGACGATTTTCTTTGAGATTGCGTACGAAGCCTTCCTGCCGACGCTGGTCGCACGCACGCAACTCACTGACGGCAACGGCAAATTGGAAACGACGCGCTCGGCGGCGCAGGTCGCGGGGCCGGGGGTTGCCGGCGTGCTCGCCCAACTCGTGACCGCGCCGGTCGCGATCTTCGCCGATGCACTCTCCTTCCTTGTGTCCGCGCTTTTTCTGTGGAGTATTCGCACGCCGGAACCCGTGCTCGCGCCGCGCGCTCATCGCGCATCCGTCTGGCGCGAGATCGGTGAGGGGTTGCGCATCGTCTCCCACCAGCCGCTGTTGCGCCCGGTGATCGCCTGCACAGCGGCGATCAATCTATTTTGGAGCATGATGGGGGCGATCTATGTGCTCTATGCGACGCGAACGCTCGGCATCCAGCCGGGTGTGCTGGGCGCGATCTTCACAGTCGGCAGCGTCGGGCTGGTTGTCGGTGCGGTGTTCGCCGGGGGCATCACCCGCCGCCTCGGGCCGGGACCGACGATCATCGCGGGTGCGGTTGCGATGGCGTGCGGGAAGATGCTCATTCCGTTGGTGCATGGCCCATCGGTCATGGCGGTTCCCGTCCTGATCATCTCGTCATTCATCAGCGGCTTTGGTGGGGTGGTGTTCAACATCAATACCCGGACGCTGCGACAATCGGGAACACCGGACCATCTGATGGGCCGGGTCACCGCCACGAGCCGGTTCCTCGTCTGGGGTGGCCTGCCTATTGGCGCGCTGGCGGGCGGCACGCTCGGTGCGGTCTTTGGCCTGCGCCTGACGCTGTTTATCGGGGCAGCGGGGATGCTGCTCGCCTTCCTTTGGCCGCTCTGTTCACCTGTGCGGGCATTACGCGAGCAGCCTGCGCTGCCCGAGGAACAGGTGTATGCCGCATAGCCGCGTCAGGAGTGAACAGGAGTTGATGCACCCAATGACGACCCCGCCGCTTGATGCCGCGCTGACGCGGGACGTGCTGGCGCATCTCGGCGTCGCGCGCGCCGCGCCCTCCCTCGTCCTGCTCGATGATCTTGTCACGGCGTACACGCGCGTCGTGCCGTGGGAGAGCGCGTCCCGTATCGCGAAGCGGGCAGAGACGGCGAAGATCGCCGATTGCCCCCGTTGGCCGGAGGAATTCTGGCGGCAGACGTTCCGACAGGGCACGGGCGGCACATGCTTCGAGAGCAACTACGCCTTCTTCAGCCTCTTGCGCGCCCTCGGATATGACGGCTATCTGACAATCAACAATATGGGCGAGGAGGTGGGTTGCCATACCGCGATTGTCACCCTGCTCGACGGACAGCAGTGGCTCGTGGATGTCGGGATGCCGATCTATTTGCCGCTGTCGTTCGGCCCGGAATCTGCCGAACCGCGCCGTACGCCATTTCACACCTACGGGGTGCGCCCGGATGGGCCGGGCCGCTATCAGGTCGAGCGTGCCCCGCACCCGCACCCGAACTGCTTCACGCTCTTCGACCGACCGATCCCCGATGCCACCTATCGCGCCGCGACGACCGCCGACTACGAGCCGACCGGCTACTTCAATGACCGTGCGATCGTGACGAAGGTGATCGGTGACGAAATCTGGCGCTTCAACGGTATCGTCCCGCCGCTGATGGAGTCATTCGTCTACGGCGGACGCGCCGATCAACCGCTCGCGGATGACTACGCGGAGGCCGTCGCAGCGCGCTTCGGCATTGACGCGGCGATTGTGCGGACGGCACTGCGGGTGACGGGAGTGGAGTAATGCAGGGGATGATTGGGGATGGTAGACTAAGGAATGCGGGATGAAGATTGGAAAATCGTCCGGCAGAAGGGCAGCCATCGGCAGTATCGTAAGGCCGGGAATCCGAACGTCGTCACTGTCGCGGGCAAGCCGTCCGCCGACATGAAGCCCGGCATCTACAGCAGCATCGCCCAAAAAGCGGGTTGGAAATAGGGAGGAAGCCATGCAGTACGTCGTAATCATCGAAGGCGACGATGCAACCGGATACGGGGCATACGCCCCCGACTTGCCCGGCTGCATCGCCGCAGCCGATACGCGCGAAGAGGTCGAGCAATTGATCCGCGAAGCGATCCCCTTCCATCTGGAAGGCATGGCGGATGCGGGCGATCCCATCCCTCCAGCCACAAGCCGCGCGATCACGGTGGACGTGAATATTCCTGTTGCCGCTTAACCCTCACCCCGGCCCGCCACACGGTTCCCCTCCCCCCCCTTCCCCTCCCTCTCCGTCGCCCTGCGATCACCGTATGCGGAGGCTTGTGCAGGGCGCGCTTCGGCATTGACGCTGCATTGTGCGAGCGGCACTACGGGAGACAGGTGTGATAGCGTAACCGATAATCAGGGAGGGCAAGCGTCATGGCAGAGATACGCAAACTGATCGCGGATGCTGCGGTAGCGCGACAGCACGTTATTACGGCAGTCGAAGGTCTCACCGAGGATCAGGCAATCTGGAAGCCCGCAGTGGGTGAGTGGTCAGTGGCGCAAGTCATTGAACATCTCGTTCTTGCGGAGCACGGTGGGATCGTCCGCATCTGGCAAGCGGCGGAAGGTATCCGGCGAGCGAAGCCGACCTGGCAGGGGGAGGCGGTGCATCGCGGACGCCCCATCGAGGAGATCATCGCAACGACCTGGCGCGAGCGGGAGGATGCCCCCGCGAACGCAATCCCACAGATGAACGGCCCATTGGCATATTGGGTTGCGTCATTTGCTGCCTGTCAACCGGTGCTCGACGCGCTCGGTCGGGCGCTGGACGGCCTTGACTTGCGCGCGGTCGTCGCGCCACATGTCATCTCCGGCCCGCTCGATGCCCACCAGCGGCTTGAATTCTTGCGCTGGCACATGGACCATCATCGGCAACAGATCGCCGAGATCATCAGCAGTATGGAATCGCGGGCGGATTGAGGCGAGCGCTGTCGGCGTCGAAACAGATGGGCGGTGGAGAGGAGGGAGATGCTCGGTCCTCAGCCCTTCGCTCGTCATACCCACTCTTCCAGCCAGCCGTTGATCGTCACGTCGGCGCGCTGGGTGCGCATGCCTCTGAGGCGGCGGATGTAGCCGGAGACTTGCCGCCCGTCGTCCATTACGAGGACGATCTCGGTATTCGGCTGGAGGAACGAATCCTTCCGCGCCACTTCCAGCGTGCCATGCCACGACGGCGGCAGGATGACGCTCTGACCGAGCATGTTCTTGCGGTTCGGCGTCATCCGCAGGGTGTAGCGGACGTTGGTCGCGATTTGCGTCGTCGTGCGCCGCCCGTCCCGCGCCAGCCAGACGACGCCCTGTGTCCCTTCGAGCGCTTCCGGCGGGATGAACTGGATCGGGATGCCTTCATCCATCGCGCTGCTCCTCTCAATTGCCTTGGGTCAATGCGTATACCGTACCGCGCCGGCGCGCCGATGGCAATTGGCGACGCACCGCGAATTATGCGATAACAGCCGTATCGTCGGTCGCGTTGGAGGAGAAACAGGAAGCGGGGATGAGCGCCGATGGTCGTGGATCATATTCACAACGTCGCGAAGTTCGACGACGGCAAGGTGGAGGAGTATCCCGCCGATCTCTACCGCTTCGACACCGTCGCTGAGGGCGTCGAGGGATTCGCGGGTGTGACGGACGAAGCCCTCGACCGCTTCCGCGCGCAGGGTTATCTCGTCATCCATCATGCCTTCACGCCGCAGGAGACTGCCGACGCACTGGAGGGCCTCCTCGACCTGATTGACGGCAAAGTGCCGGAGTTCGACGGTATTCAGTTCGAGGCGTGGGCACGAGACCGACTCGATGCAATTTCGCGTGAAGAGAAGCAGGATTACGTCCGCAAACTGATGGCCTTCACACCGTATGACGCGCGCCTGGACGCGATCGCAAATCATCCGGCGCTGATGGCGATCATTCGCAGAATTGTCAACGACGAGCCGATGAAGTTCCAGGACATGGCGCTCCTCAAGCCGCCGGGCGGCGGGCGCGAGAAGCCGTGGCATCAGGACAAGGCATTCTTCGATATGGATATTCGCAATCCGGTTGTCGGTATCTGGATCGCGCTCGATCCCGCGACGCCGGAGAACGGTTGCATGCATCTCATCCCCGGCTCGCACACCGAAGGCCCGGTCGTCCATTTCGCCCGGCGGGACTGGCAAATTTGTGACGATCAGGTGCGGACCGCCCGCGATGTGATGGCGCCGCTCGCACCGGGCGGCGTGCTGCTTTTCGATGGCCTGATCCATCACGGCACCCCGGCGAACCGCACGAATCAGCGCCGCCGCGCCGTCCAGTTCCACTACACTGGCCGCAATGCCATCTGGACCTCGCAGGAAGCCCGCCTCGCCATCTTCGGCTCCGAGGGCAAGGACGTGGAATGCTAGAAGGCCGGGGGGTTAGGTTCCCCGCACGATTGGCCCCGCGTTCCCGGCGCCAATTGGCTCTTTCCGAAGAGCCATCCGCCCGGTACTATCCATATCGGTGTCTTCTTCATGTGGAAGGGTACATAGTATGGACGAAGGACGAACGGAACCGTACGCGATGTACACGACGATGCACCGGCAACCGGCGGATGTTGCCATGCTCCTCGCCGAGGGGTGGGAGGACGCGAATGAGGGGGCGGGGTTGCTGGCGGGCGCGGCACGCATCTTTGTCGTCGGCATCGGCACGAGTTTCCATGCCGCCCAGATCGGCGCGTACCTGCTACGCACTGCCGGGGCGGATGCCCGCGCGGTAGACTCGTATGAATTCGCTACCTATCCCTACAGCCTACATCGTGGCGACGCGGTGATTGTCATGGCGCATACGGGGACGAAGCAGTATTCAGCGCGGGCGGTCGAGTTGGCGAGTGCGGCCGGGGCGCTCTGCATCGGCATCAGCGGGCGCGATTCGAAGATGAGCGGGGATGGCCCCGCCCTCGTGCTGCGCACCGTTGCACGGGAAACGTCGGCGGCGTACACGGCGAGCCATCTCGGCGCATTGACCGTGCTGGCACAGGTCGCGACCGCGCTCGGTGAGCGGCATGGTGCGTCGGCGGTGCGAGGCTGGCGCGATGCACTCGCGCTGTTACCGGAGCAGGTGGAAGGTGTTCTTCAGCGCGAAGGCGAGATCGAAGCGGTCGCACGCGCGATCTTCACGGCGAATTGCCGCGTCTTCTGCATCGGTGCGGGGCCGAACGCGCTGACTGCCACCGAGGCGTCACTCAAGGCGCGCGAGACGGCCTACGTGACGATTGACGGCATGAGTGTCGAGCAGTTCCTGCATGGCCCGATGGTGACGGTCAACCCGGACGATCAGATCGTCGCGATCGCGGCTGCGGGGCCGGGGATAGCGCGTCTCGGGCAGGTCTGTAATGCCCTCCGGCTGATCGGCGCGCCGATCTGGATCGTCGGTCACGCCATCGAGAGCATACCGGACGCATCGCGCTTCCCGCTGCCCGATCTGCCGGAGCCGCTTTCGCCCTTGCTCGCCGTCGTGCCCGTGCAGTTGCTCGCGTATTATCTCGCGCTGGCGAAGGGCACGAACCCCGACACCTTCCGCCGCGACGACCCGCGCTACCTCACCGCTTTCAGCAGCCTGCGGCTCTGAGAGGCAAACCAACTGATCGTTTTCACCTTGTCTGTGAAAGGAGCAATGCAGTCATGAGCCGGATCAAGCCGCTTGATCGTGAGGAGGCCCGTCCCGACGCGCAGCCGTTCTTCGATCAGGACGAAGACGTCTTCGGCATTGTGCTGAATCCGACACGCGTCTTCGCCTATCGCCCGCCGATCCTTGCGGCGGCACGGGGGCTGAGCCGGTCGGTCGCGAAGGAGGCGGCGCTCCCAGCCGGGCTGCGGGCGCTCGTCTGCGTGCGGGTGGCGATGCTCGTTGGCTGCCCGTTCTGAGTGGACATCAATGCTGCCGGTGGCAGTAACGCGGGTATCGCCGATGAGAAGATCGCCGCCCTCCCTGCATTCCGCACCAATCCCCTCTTCACCGACGCCGAGCGTGCCGCACTCGAACTGGCCGAGACGATGACTGCGGCCTCGGTGGATGTGCCCGACGCGCTCTTCGCGCGTCTGCGGAGCCACTACGATGAGCCGCAACTGGTCGAATTAGCCGCGACCGCCGCGCTGGAGAACTTCCGCGCCCGCTTCAATCGTGTCTTCCAGATCGAGCCGAACAGTCTCTACTGCCCGATCCAGGGGCATGGGGAAGCGGAGACGTAAGAGGAGGGTTCCCGATGCAGGCATACGATCTTGCCGAGTTGCTCGCCGCACATGCGAAGGCGGGCGCGCTCTATCACGAGTTCCTGCGGGAGTCGTCACTCAGCACCGGACTGTATATCCTGCGCGCCGGGGTGCGCGACCCGCAACAGCCGCACACCGAAGACGAGGTCTATGCCATCATCAGCGGGAGCGGGCACATCAAGGTCGCGGATGAGGAGCGCGCGGTGCGGGCGGGCAGCATCGTCTTCGTCGCGGCGGGTGTGGAGCATCGCTTCCACACGATCACGGAGGACCTGACCATCCTCGTTTTCTTCGCGCCCCCGCGGCGCTCGCAGGCCACCGGATAGGCTGTCCTGCGGGCATTCCCACCTGCGATGAGAAAGGGCACCCGCGTGGGTGCCCCGACTGCCGACTGCCGACCAGTTCAGCCGCACTTAACGTCTAATTTTGCCTGACGGGCTGAGAGCTGCGCCTGGTCAATCAGTTGCTGCTCACCCTTCTTGAGAAAATCGTCGAGGCTGAGCTGATTGTTGAGATACGCCTGGAAGTTCTGGCCCCATTGCGGCCGGTCCTCCTGGCTGACCGGATTGAAGTACATCAGATGGCGGTAGAAGATTTGCTCCGGGTTCTGCTGGAAGATCGCGAAGCGCGGATCCTCCAGTTTGACATTCTGGTTCGCCGGCAGGTTGTACGATGGCTTGACGTACTCCGCCTGAATCTTCGGCTGCGTCATCCATTGCATGTAGTCAACGGCGATTGCCTGCCCCATCGCGTCCTTGCCCTTATCGCGCAGGTCGGCGATCGGGATGCCATAGGTGATGCCGCGCTCACCGTCGTCCGCGATCTTGCCGGCATTCGCCGCCACATCCGCGCCGAAGGTCTCCGCGTCCGGTTGCGGCGTTGGGAAGGCGCCGATATCGAACTTGGCGAGGCCCTCCGCCTTCGCCTCGTCAATCAGTTGGAGGAATGCCTGCGATTCGAACATCATCACGCCCTTGCCCTCGTAGAAGAGTTGGCGCGCGTTGCTGACATTCTGCGAGACGAACCCCGGTTCGTAGTAGGTGAAGAGTTTCTTCAATGCGGGCCAGCCGGTGCGTGCCCACGGTGTATCATAGGGCCACTTGCCGCTGCACACTGCGTCAATCTTCTGCTTGAGACTCATGAACTGGTTGCCGCCGGTAATAGCGTCCCACTGCTTGCGATCCAGTGAGATCATCAGAATCCAGCAGGTGTGCGAGGTCGTCTGCACATCGCCCGCGCGGGCAATCGGGATGAACCCGGCAGCCTTCAACTTGTCCATCGCGGCGAACCACTGCTTCCATGTTTTCGGCACATCGGCGTCTGTCAGGCCCGCTTTCGCCCACGCGGACTTGTTGTAGACCCACGCGGACTTGTATCGGGTGAAGGGCACGCCGTAGTTGTTCTTGAGGCCGTACTTCGCGAAGATGAGGAGGTCGGGCGAGAAATCGCTCCGCCAGGGCTGGCCGGTGTACGGAGAGACCTTATCGAGTGGCTCCGACATATTGACCCACTCGACGTTGTTCGTCGCTTCCTGCACATCGGTAATGATCTGATCGGGGAACGTCGCGACAATCGTTGCCAGGGACTTCGAGGCGGAGTGCGTCGTTACCCATTGGTAGATGTCCGTCGCGGTGCTGCCGGGGATGTCGGTGAGATCAATCGTTACGCCGGGATGCTCGGTCTGATAGCGCTTGAGGAGATCAGCGAAAATCGCCGTGTCCGGGTCCGGCTTGCCGTTGGAGAGCGGCGGATTCGGCTGCCGCGCCATCGAGATGTTGCCCTTCAGTTCGGGCCGCGTCACGGCAATCGAGGCTTGCGCGGCGGGCGTCGCCCCGCTGGCGACTGCTGATCCGGCCGGTGTGGTTGCCGCCGCTGCCGGTGTCGGCGTGAGGATCGTCACGACGGCCTGGTTCGTCGGGGCCGCGCCGCCGCTCGTGGTCGCCGCGCCCGCTTTCGGCGTGTCGGTCGCCTTGCTCGATCCGCACGCGGCGAGAATGCCCGCTACCGCGCCCCCGGCGGCGATCCCAAGGACCCGGCGGCGATTCAGCCGCGCTGCGAGAAACCTGGACATGTCGCTCACGGAATCCTCCTTTAGTCGTCAGTGGCAGTTGGCAGGAAACGCTCTTTGCTGCCAAGTACAAAAGGCCCCTGCTCGTCGCTCGTTGCTCATTGCTCGTCTGCCGGGCGCTCCTTTCCTAGAATTTGATCGCGCCGGACGTGAGGCCCTTGATGAACTGCTTCGAGGCGAGGGCGAAGACGAGTAGGAGTGGCAGGCTGGCCATCACGTAGCACGCCATGATGAGGCCCCACTGGGTGCCGAAGTCGCCGGAGAAGGTTTTCAGAATCAGCGCGAGCGTGTACTGGCTCTTCTTCGAGATGACCACGAACGGCCAGATGAAGTCGTTCCAGACGCGGATCAACTGGATAATTGCCAGCGTCGCGAGGATCGGCCGCGAGAGCGGAATCATGATTCGCCAGAAGATCGTAAAGTGGCTCGCGCCGTCCATCCGCGCCGCCTCGATCAACTCACCCGGTACCGAGGCGAAGAAGGTGCGTAGGACGAAGATCGCGAAAATCGAGCCGAAGGAGATGTAGGGGATAATCAGGCCGAGATAGTTGCCCAGCAGGTGCAACTGCGACGTGACGACATAGCGCGGCACGAGCAGGAGCACATCCGGCACCATGAGGAGCGAAATGACAGCAAGGAAGAGGATGCGCGAGCCGGGGAAGCGGAAACGCGCGAAGGCGTAGGCGGCGAGCGAGGCGACGAGCAGCGTGCCGCCGATCGAGGCAATACAGACAATCGCCGTGTTGATCACCGGGCGAAAGACCTGCTCCCAGGCAAACCGGTAATTCTCGAAATGCAGCGGGAAGGTCGGCCAGATTGGTTGCACAGCGAACTGCGCGCGGGTTTTGAAGGAGATCGTGATCATCAGGAAGAAAGGCAGGAACGTGAGGAAGGCGATGACGATCAGGAAGATAGACGAGAAGATCTGCCCGGCCCCGCCCTTTTTGCCCGCCGTGACCGCCGCGTGCCGTTCCGCGATCGTCGCTTCGCCCCGGATAAGGATTTCTTCCGCGTTCTGCATCGTCGTGGCCTCCTACACGATACCCTGTTCCTGAGCGTCCGACTCCGACTTAATCAGGAACTGATTGATGAGCGTGAGCGCGAGGATGAAGAGGAACATCACCAATCCGACGGCACACGCATAGCCGAGCCGGTGCGCATTGAAGGCTTTCTGAAAGAGATAGACGCCGGGCACCATCGTCGAGTTGGCCGGCCCGCCCTCACCATTCGTCAGGATGTAGATACCGACATACCGTTGCAAGGTCTGGATGACCGTGAGAATGGCAATCAGTTTGATTTGCCCCATGATGAGGGGCATGTCAATGCGGAAAATACGCGTCCAGGTCGAGGCGCCATCGAGGCGGGAGGCGTCCACGACATCCTGCGGGATATTCTGAAGACCGGCGAGATAGATGAGCATGTAGGTGCCGCTCGCCCACGGGAACTCGATCAGCATGTACGACCAGAGAGAGGTGTTCGGCGAGGCGAGCCAGAGTTTCGGCTGCTGGCCGAAATGCTGGAGTACGTTGTTGAGGAACCCCTCACCGGGCACCGGGTTGTAGAGGTACTGCCAGAGGAGCAGGATGACCAGGAAGGGGATGATGGCGGGGATGAGCAGGAAAACCCGCCAGAACTTCTGCGCCCGCTCACTGGCCAAATTGAAAACCGTTTCGGCGATGATGATCGGCATCGCGAAGGGGATTGTCAGATAGAAAACGAGAATGATGAGGATATTTTTCAGTGATTGCCGGAAGGTCGGGTCATGCAGGATCTCCTGGAAATTGGCGAGGCCGATGAAGTTGTTGATCCGGAAGCCATCCCAATCGTAGAACGCCTCCCGGAAGACGAGGAATGTTGGCCAGTACTCGAATATCACAAAGAGTACGAACGCGGGCAGGAGAAAGAGGTAGATCAGCCGCATCCGCCAGATCTGTTGCCAGATATTCGCGGGGCGGCGCGTCCGGGGAGCGGCGCTCGCGTGGGCTGAAGTGAGATTGCGTACGGCCATCGGTTCCTCTCTTTGTGTGAGAAACCGTGCCGGGGCAACCCCCGGCACGGCCCGCGCTGCTTATCCGCAGGGGATATTGAGTTTCGACTGGCGGATTTGCTGCTGCGTGTAATCCATCAATTCCGCCTGCTCGTCCTTGATGTAGGTATCGAGATCCTTCTTATTGAGCAAGTATGCCTGGAAGTTGCCGATCCACGTCGGGCGGTTGCCGTAGAACCACCACGACGGGAAGAGCTGGGTCTTGCTCTTGTAGAAGAGCTGCAGGCGCGGGTCATCGAGTTTGACACTCGGGTTGATCGGCAGGTCGTAGGTCGGCTTGACCTGGATTGCCTGGATTTCCGGTGTCGTCATCCATTGCAGCCAGTCCACCGCGATCGCTTCCACGCCTGCGTCTTTGTCCTGCCGGAGGTCGGGGATCGGGATGCCGTACTCCAGACCCCGCTCACCATCATCCGCGAGCGGCGCGGCGTTCGCGGCGATATCCGCGCCGAAGGTTTCCGCGTCCGGTTGCGGCGTCGGGAACGCGCCGACTGCGAAGGACTCCAGCCCTTCCGCCTTCGCCTCATCCACGCGCCGCAGGATCGTCTGGCCCTGGTTGCCGGGCGTTCCCTGCCAGAGCGCGGCCTTCTGCGTCAGGAAGAGCTGCTCGACATTCGCCGCGGTGAGGCTGGTACTGCCCGGTGGCCAGTACTGGAAGAGTCGCTTCGTCACTTCCGCTGTCTTGCGGTTCCAGGGTGTGTCCATCTTCCATTTGCCGGTGCAGAGCGCGGTGAATCTCGTCTTATCATCCGCGAAGGTTTTGCCGCCGCTCATCGCCAGCCAGTCCTTATGGCCGACGGAGTTGGCGATGATCCAGTAGGCGTGCGAGAGCGCGAACGCGTCGCCGGTGCGGGCGATCGGGATGGTCCCGGATGCCTTCAGTTTGTCGAGCACGGTGAAGAACTGACCCCATGTCTTTGGCTCATCGGCTTCGGTCAGCCCCGCCTTCGTCCAGAGATTCTTGTTATAGAGCCACGCTGCCTTATATGCGGTGAAGGTGACGGAGTAGAGGTCTTTCTTGGATTCGCGCATATAGACCAGCGTATCTTCCGGGAAATCCGCCTTCCAGGGCTTGCTGGTATACGCGCTGCTCTTTTCGAGATACGGGGACAAGTCTACCCACGGCGAGGTGTTCGTCGCCTCTTGCGAACTCGTTGTGAAGGTGTGGGAACCGACGATCCCCGGCACACTCTTCGCGGATTGTCGCGTTATCACCCACTGATAGAGGTCGTCGAAACTCGATCCCGGTACACGCGTCCACTCCATCGTGACACCGGGATGCTCCTTCTGATAGCGATCAATCAATTGCTGGAAGACGATATTACCGGGATCGTCTTTCCCGTTCGAGAGTGGTGAGGCGGGTTGGCGCGCGATCGTCACTTTGCCTTTCAGTTCCGCGCGCGTGACGGCGATCGTCGGGCTGACTGCCGCCGCAGTTGTTGGTGCGCCCGCCGAACCGGCGGGAGATGTGCCGCCCGCGCTCGCCGCACTTGGCGCGGTCGTCGGCGCCGCCGCGGCCGCCGTCGATGTGCTCACGATGACCTTTGCGCCACCCGTGCTCGTCGGGGCGGGCGTGCTGGTCGCGCTGGAGCCGCCGCAAGCCGCGAGGATGGCGCTGCCCGCACCCGCCGCCGTCATGCCGAGCAGTCGCCGCCGCGTGTACCGCGTCGCCGTCAGTTTCCGGGTGATCGCCTCTGCTGCCGTCCGCTGGTCCATCCTGGGTTTTCCTTCCTGCACGCTGCACGCGCTACTATGCCAAGAATCCCGTACCGACGCAAGGGCATGACGTGCCCTGCCGTTACCCCGTTGCCCCGAAGGTGCGCGAAATATGCGTGGCGAACTGCTCAACAAGCCGGACCGCGTGCGCGAACCCCTCCGCCGGGAGCGACGCGGGCACACTGGAGAGGCTGATCGCCGCGATTGTCTGTCCCGATTCGTCCCGGACGGGCGCGGCGATGCACCGCCGACCGGTCGCGAACTCCTCATCGTCCACCGCGTAGCCCTGAGCACGCACGCACGCGAGTTCGGCGAGGAGCGCGTCCATTGTCGTGATCGTCCGCGGTGTGAGCGCTTCCATGGGACGGTCCGTGTAGAGCGCGCCTACCGCCTCCTCCGGTAGCGCGGCGAGCAGAATCTTCCCGACGGCGGTGCTATGCGGGGCGTTGCGCGTGCCGGTGATCGCGTAGACCCGCAACTCCTTTGCGGCGGGCACGCGGGCAAGATAGAGCACATCCCCTTCGTAGAGCACCGCGACGTTTGCGTTGTAGTGCGAGGTGTCCGCGAGCATTTCGAGGAAGGGGAGCGACTGCCGCCGGAGGTCGGACTGGCTGATCGCCACGCTTGCCAGCGCAATCGGCGCGAGGCCGAGCGTGTAGTGGCCGTGGCCGTTACTACGACGCACATAGCCGTACTCCTCCAGCACAGAGAGGAGGCGCGAGACGGTGCTCGGCGCGAGTTCCAGTTGGCGGCTCAACTCACTGAGCGTGTGCGAGGGGTGTGCCTCATTGAAGCAGGCGAGCAGGCGTAGCGCCCGACCAATGGACTGCCCCGGCGCTACCTGCGCGGTCATTCGTGCCACTTGCGCCATTCGCCGCTCCCATTCCCCACGATTGCCAGCCAGGAAACCCAAAGCAGGTTTCTGCGAAAAGACCCCGAGGGTATTCACAACGCTCTTTTCCACAGAGCGGAAAAGTACTACGTCATATGAGAAAGCTTTTCTGTATGTGAACGGAGGATACCAGCCAGTGGGGGTGATGTCAAGTGGAAGCGAGCAGGAAGCAGGCATCGGCGGGCGTCCACCAATTTGCTCGCGATTCGTCCCTGCCGTTATCCTACGGAGCGGCTGTTCGCGAGTGTGCGGCGGCCAATACATGTGAAGAGGAGAAACGATGTCTGCTCCCGACGATTTCAATCAACGGGTGATTGCGGAGTTCCGTGCCAATGGCGGCAAGGTCGGCGGGCCGTTTGACGGTAGTCCCATGCTCTTGCTGACCACTACCGGCGCGAGGAGCAGCCGGCCCCGCACGACGCCACTGGTGTATACCACCGATGGCGACCGCATCGTCATCATCGCCTCCAAGGCCGGTGCGCCGACCAACCCCGACTGGTATCACAACCTGGTTGCCAATCCGCTCGCGACGATCGAGATAGGCAGCGAGCGATTCCAGGCTCGGGCGACGGTCGCTGAAGGGGAGGAGCGGGATCGCTTGTACAGCCAGCAGGCGGCGCGGATGCCGGGCTTCGCTGAGTATCAGAAGAAGACCACCCGCCGGATTCCGGTCGTCGTCCTGGAACGCGCCAACTGAGGAAATGAACGCCGGGCGAGGCGCGCTTCAACCGCGCTGCGTACCGGTCGTGGAGCTCCCTGCGGCCTCCTGTTTCGGTGGGGGTGACCAGCCCGGCACATGCGTCGGAACGCCGGAAACCACCTTCGCCGCCGCTTCGGCGTCCGCGTCATACGGGACGCGATACTGGGCGACATGCCACGCGCCATCCCAATTGAGGATCGTGTACCCGGCGCATGGCAGGCCGTCCGTTGGCAGAGAGACGCTCGCGACGTTCACGAGCGTCATCCCGCTCCACTCGCGCACGCACGCCGCGTGATAGTGCCCGCAGCAGACGACACGCGCGTTCGCACCGCCGTATAGCCGTGCCAGATCGTCGTCTGATGTGTCCGCTTTGAGCGCCCAACCGGTCAGGTCGTGGATGTTCGCATGAACGACGAGCAAATCCTCGCCGGGCGCGGGAACGAGTCGTAGCGAGCGGGGGAGCGCCCGAAGCGCCGCCACCCGCGCCGGGCCAAGCGCGGCAACCGTCCACGGGGTGATCACCGCGACGAGCGGCGCCCAGGGACTATCCGCTGCCGTCTCCTCGATCGCGCCATCCCAGAGCCGGACATCCTCATTGCCGAGGATGCAGGTGCAGCCTGCTGCCTCGAGTATGTCCCACGCCTCCGCCGGTCGCGGCCCCGCCAGCACATGATCGCCCGCCGCGACGATCATCTGAAGCGGGCGATGGTGGTCGAGCGCGGCGAACACGGCCCGCAGGGCGGTCACATTGCCGTGAACGTCGGAGAAGAGCGCGATCCGCACGGACAAGGTCCTTTCCATGAAACGGTGGAGGGTAATCGGCATCAACGACCAATGGGTAATTCGACGGATGTTTTGCTACTGCCCGGTGTGTATGATACGCACACGGCGCCTTTCCTGCGATGTGATCTCCTGGCCACCCACGCGCCACGCGGATCCCGCGTGTCCGTACCGATGCATACTGCGAATCAAGGCCGGTATGTGGGGGCGCGATCACGCGTGTCGTGACGGGAGGCGTCGGCGTTGGTGTCCCGTACGGATGGAGGATCATTATGGGCATACGTAAGAATCTGTCGTCCCTGACCGCCGCTGAGAAGCAGGCGTTCGTCACCGCCGTCCTGCAACTGAAGAATCACATCCCCAGCCAACTGGGGCTGACAAATCGCTATGATGACTATGTCCAGATGCACATGGACGCTATGACCCTCGGAGGCATGGGAGCGATGTACGCACATCGCGGTCCCGCCTTCCTCCCCTGGCACCGTGAATATCTGCGCCGCTTCGAAGCGGACCTTCAGTCCATTGATCCCACGGTCACGGTTCCGTACTGGGACTGGACGACCGACCGCACCGCCACCGGCGCGCCGTGGACCGCCGATCTTATGGGCGGCACCGGTCGCGCAAGCGATGCCCAAGTCGTGGACGGCCCCTTCGCCTTCGCCAGCGGGCAGTGGACGGTCACTGTCACGATGCGGTCGGGTGGTGGCCCCGATCTGCGGCGGCGTCTCGCCTCCATTGGTCTCCCCCTCCCGACTGCCGCGCAAGTGACGAGCGCCTTGGGCGTTACGCCCTATGATAACCCGCCCTGGAGCATCTCGTCGCAACCGAGTTTCCGCAACCGAATCGAGGGCGGATATGGAGCGGGGCAGATTCATGACCGGGTACACGCGTGGGTCGGCGGCAACATGAACTCGATGGCCTCCCCCAACGATCCCGTCTTCTGGCTGCATCACAGCAACATTGACCGGCTCTGGGCGCAATGGCAGCGGCAGCATGCCCCGCTCGGCTACCTCCCCGTGGTCGGTGGGCCAGCGGGGCAGAATCTGAACGACCCGATGCGCCCGTGGCTTGGCGCGACGACTCCGGCGAGCGTCCTTGACCACCTCGCGCTTGGCTACCGATACGATAGTGATCCGTGAGGGCGGATCTATCTCGTTCCAACATCCGCTGCCCGCCCACGTCCACTGGGTTGACTTCCGGGGTTCGTTCGATCCTGTGCCGATGCGCGGACCGCGACCGCGCTTCAGGAGAGAGGAGGCTTCCACCTTTTTTCGCCTTTGTGGGATGACGGAATCGGCGATATAGTGTTGCCGTCGCATGGGAGATGCGGTGATCTTTCCCCTGTTTCTGAGGAGGCGAGGCGATGCAGTTCGGCTTGCAGATCAATCCCTACCTGAATGGTCCGACAGGCAATCCGTGGGATAGCGTCGAACGCGTCGCGCGGGCCACCGACGAAAGCGCCTTTGATTCCCTCTGGGTCTACGACCATTTCCTGTACGAGGGCGGTTACCCCGGCCACCCCTACTCCGAGCCGGTGATGGAGTGCTTCACGACGCTTGGGGCCATCGCCGCTGTCACGCGGCGCATCCGGCTCGGCCAACTCGTCCTCGGCGTGCCCTATCGCAACCCGGCGGCGACGGCGAAGATGGCGACGACGCTCGATCTGATCAGCCACGGCCGCTCGATCCTCGGGCTGGGAGCAGGCTGGCACAAGCGGGAGTATGAGGCGTATGGGTGGGGAGCGTTCGAGCCGACCTCCGTACGGATGCAGCGTCTGGAGGAGGCATTGCGCGTCGTGCGGGCGATCTGGACCGAGCGACCCGCGCACTTCGAGGGGGCCTATTATCGCCTCGACCAGGCGCGGGAGAACCCGTCGCCAATCCAGCAGCCGCATCCACCGATCATGGTCGGCGGCAGCGGCGAGAAGGTGACGCTGCGGCTGGTCGCCCAGTACGCCCAGTTCTGCAATGTTTCAGGCGATCCCGAGACGGTCGGACACCTCTTCGATGCCTTGCACGCGCATTGCGGGCGGCTCGGGCGGGCGTACGAGGAGATTACTCGCTCGATCTACACGACCGTCGTTGTCGGCAAGGACGACGCCGAGGTCGCGGCGAAGCGCGAGCGTTTGCGCGATTTCATTCCGGACGGCACGCTGATCGGCACGCCGGCGCAGTTGATCGCGATCTTCCAGGAATATGCCCGGGTCGGGTGTCAGTATGTCGTCTTCCGCACGCCGGACTGGGTGGATGTCGAGCCGGTGCAACTATTCGCCGAGCAGGTAATCCCGGCCCTGGCTGGCCTTTAGCGGTGGCGCCCGCGTCGCCCGCCGATCGAGCCGAATAGTCCATCAAAAAACCTACCGCTGGCGCGCCTCGACCCGCGCGAGGAAATCGCTCACCACCTGCTGAAATCTCTCCGGCTCTTCGACATGGCACAGATGCGCGCTCTCCTCGAAGATAACCGATTCGGAGCCGGGGATACCGCGATGGACGGTGTTGTGGATCGCGGGCGTTGCCTCGTCATGCCGGCCGGAGAGGACGAGCGTCGGCACGCGGATCTCACCGAGGCGGCTCGTGATGTCCCATGTCTTCAAGGTGCCGGTGACGTGGAACTCGCTCGGCCCGTTCATCGTATGGTAGACCTCCGGGTTCTCGCTCAGTTTCTCGAACGAGCGCAGCACGTACTCCGGCCATTCGGGCAAGCGGCAGACGTGGCGCCGGTAGAAGACCATCATCGCCTCTTCGTAGGCGGGATCGTCCGTTGTGCCGTCCGCCTCATGCGTGAGCAGCGTCCGCTGGATGTCCGGCGGCAAGGCTTCGCGCAGTGTGTTTGCCTCTGCGACCCACTGGAGCATGCTGGCGGGTGAACTCTCGATAATCAGGCTCGCGAGGCCCGCCGGTTGGGTCAGCGCGTACTCCATGCCGAGCATCCCGCCCCACGACTGGCCGAGGACATGCACGCGCTCCAACCCAAGGGCGCGGCGGACGGCGTTCACTTCCTCGACATAGAGGCCGACCGTCCAGAGCGACGGATTGGATGGCACGGCGGAGTTACCGCAGCCGAGTTGGTCATAGAAGATGACGCGCCGTCCGGTCGCGGCGAGCGCCTCCATTGATTCCAGATAGTCATGGCATGCGCCCGGCCCGCCATGCAGCGTCAGGAGGGGCAGTTTGCCCGGTTCCTCCCGCTCTCCCACGATCCGGTACCATGTCTCATAACCCTGGAAGGGGATGCGCCCCTCGGTGGTTGGGAATCGTGGCTGCATGGCGTGTGCTCCTCCGCGTCATCCGGTATGTCGTACCTCTGCATTGCCATCGTACATGGAGCGAGGGAGTGGCAGCAACGCCGCTCCCTCGCTCTGTTCTTCTGCCGCGATGTCCGTCGCTCAGTGCGCCATGCTGACGTGGCAGGATGCCATGCCGCGCTTTTCGAGGTACTGCTGGTGGTAATCTTCCGCCATGTAGAACGTTTCGGCGGGGCTGATCGCCGTCACGATCGGACGGCGGAACCGGCCGGATTGCGACAGCCGCTCCCTGGAAGCGCGCGCCGCCTGCTCCTGCGCTTCGTTGTGGAAGAAAATTTCAGAGCGGTATTGGTCGCCGATGTCCGGGCCTTGCCGGTTCATCTGCGTCGGGTCATGATTCTCCCAGAAGACGTTCAGGAGATCATCATAGGAGACCTTCTCCGGGTCGTACGTCACCTCGACCGCCTCGGCATGCCCGGTCGTGTGGGAGCAGACCTGCCGGTACGTCGGGTTCTCCGTCTTGCCACCGATATAGCCAACGGCGGTGGAAAGGACGCCCGGAATCTCCCGGAATGTCGCCTCGACACCCCAGAAACATCCAGCCGCGAAGGTGGCCTTTTCTCTCTTCTCCATCGAATATCTCTCCTTTGTTGTGCATGAACGGCCGTATCGCGCTCGGTGCGCCCGTCCATCATCGCCCCCGGCGATTGCGGATTCCTTACCGTCAAGTATCGCACCGATTAACGATTTGGGCCTCATGCTCGCGCTATTTGTATCTTTGTCGCCCGTTCGCGGATAATGCCCCCATCGTTCATCATGTGAAGGAATGAGGAGCACCGATGAACGCGTCAGACGACACGCGCAAGAGAGTTGGCGGGCGCGGCACTGGCGGCGCTGCCGATGATCGTCTTCTTTCTCATTTTCCAGCACTACTTTATCGAGGGCGTGCGGATGGGCGCGGTGAAAGGATAGGTACCGCCCGAACCCCCGGCGCCCTTCCCATGTGAGGAAGGGTGAGAAATGCAGGGGCATTAGTCATCTGTTCAATCGCATTCTCCCCTCTCTATTGCCGCCGGGACCTCAGCGTCTTGAAGCCGAAGAGCGATGGAGAGGGGGCGGGGGTGAGGAATTGCATCAGCCTCTCAGTGATCTTCTCTGCCACCTGACCACCGAAGAGAAGATCGGGCAACTGGTGATGGCGACGCTGCCCGGTACCGTGATGGATGTGGAGAGCGCCGCACGGCTGCGCGCGGGGCAGTACACGGGTGTCGTGCTCTTCAGCCGGAATATCGTCTCGGTCGAGCAAACGCTGGCGCTGACAGCGGCGATCCATGAACTTCTGATGGTGGGCGGCCTGCCACCGATCATCGGCGTGGATCAGGAGGGTGGGCGCGTCCGGCGGTTGATGGCGGAGGCGACGCTGACACTGAGCGCGATGGCCCTCGGCGCCACGGACGATCCCGTGCGGGTGGAGCGGATTGGCTATGCCGTCGGGCTGGAGTTACGCGCGCTCGGCATCAACACCGATTTCGCGCCCGTCGCGGATGTCAACAACAACCCGCTCAATCCGGTAATCGGCACGCGCTCGTTTGGCGAGTCGCCGGAGCGGGTAGGCGCGCTGGTCGTCGCCTTCGCGCGTGGGCTGCGGACCGCAGGCGTCGCGGCGACCGTCAAGCACTTCCCCGGCCACGGTGATACGCAGGTGGACTCACATCTCGATCTGCCGATGATCCCGCACGATCTCACCCGGCTCCGTACGGTCGAGTTGCTCCCCTTCGCCGCCGCGATCCGGGCCGATGTGCCGCTCGTGATGACGTCACACATCCGCTTCCCCACGCTCGAACCGGATGGCTTGCCCGCGACGCTCTCGTCACGCATCCTCAATGGCCTGTTGCGCGCGGAGATGAGCTTCAATGGCGTCATCATCAGCGACGCGATGGTGATGAAGGCGATTGACGATTACTACGGCATCGTCGCGGGGAGTGTGCAGGCGGTGATCGCGGGCAATGACATCGTTGAGCCGCTGCATCTCACCCATGAACCGGCGGTGATCGCCGGGCTGCGCGATGCCGTGCATGACGGGCGGTTGCCGATCGCACAAGTGGATGCCTCTGTCCGCCGCGTCCTACGACTGAAAGAGTGGCTCGCCGAGCAGCCGTATGTGCCGGTGGATGTTGTCGGGTCGCACCAACATCTCGTCCGGGAAGCCGCCGAGGCGAGCGTGACGCTGCTCGATGCCCGGCCCGGCGCGCTGCCACTCGTGGCAGACACATCTCTCGCCGTCATCGAGTTTGCGCTCCAATCCATGCATGCCGCCGAGGAAGGGCAGAGCGCCCCATCACCGTTGCGCGATGCATTCCAGCGACAGTTTGCATATGTGCAGGGTATCGCGCTCGACGCGAGCGAACCGGGTGACCTCGATACCGCGCGCAGGCTTGCGTCTGAGGCGTCGGTACTCGTCATCGGTACGCGGGACGCGAACCTCTTTCCGGCGCAACGACAAGCGATTGATGCCCTCCAAGCGGCGAACCGCCCGACACTCTTCGTTTCCCTGCGCGCCCCATACGATCTCACGGACTTCACCTGGGCCGCTGCCCGCATTGCCACCTACGGTGATCTGTCCGCCTCGCTCGATGTCGCCGCAGCCATTTGCGCGGGCGCGTTGCCACCACGCGGCCATGTGCCGGTCAGCGTCGGAGCGCTCTATCCGGTGGGGCATGGGATGAGCGTATTTCCCTCGTCGTGAATGCTCCAGACCCACATTCTGTGCCCGTGATACGATGCCGTACATCAGCGGCACGGCAGCGCGGGAGGGGAGACGATGAAGCGAAAGCAGCGGTTGGCGGCGCGGGTCGGGGTGTTCGGGATCGGGCTGGCCGCGTACTGGCCGCAGTTTCCGGGGCTGCGCGAGCGGCTGGTCGGCTATCAACGCGACGTTGAGGCGCATCTGACCCGACTCGGCGCGGATGTAATTTCCGGAGGGCTGGTGGACACCCCGGAAGCCGGGCGGGCGGCGGGTGAGCGGTTCGCGCGGGAAAACCTCGACCTGATCGTCTGTTCCATCGGCACCTATGCCACGTCTTCACAAGTTCTGCCCGTCGTGCAGTGGCAGCACACCCCGATACTCGTTCTCAACCTCCAACCCGTCGCCGCGCTCGATTATGCGCGCACCGACACGGCAGAGTGGCTGGCGAATTGCACCGCCTGCTCCGTGCCGGAACTGGCAGGGGTCTTCGCGCGTGCCCGCATCCCATTCAACGTCGTCACCGGCACGCTGTACGACGATGACCACGCCTGGGGGGCAATCGGCGAGTGGGTGACGGCGGCAGGCGTCGCACGGACGCTGCGGCAAGCCCGGTTTGGCTTCCTCGGCCACACCTATCCGGGGATGCTCGATATGCACACCGATATCGCCATGCATCAGGCGCAACTCGGCACGCACATCGAACTGCTGGAGATGGAGGACTTGCAAGCCCGCGTCGAAGCGGCCACGGATGCGGAGATCGCCGCAAAAGAGGCGGAAATCCGCGCCACCTTCACCTTCGCCGAACCGGGCAGCGATGCCATCGCCGCGCCCGTCACGGACGATGCGCTCAATCGGTCGGCGCGGGTCGCCTGCGGATTGGACCGGATGGCAGACGATTTCGCGCTGGACGGCCTCGCCTACTACTATCGCGGGCTGGACAACGGCCCGTTCGAGCAACTCGCGGCGGGGCTGATCGTCGGCAACTCGCTCCTGACGGCACGCGGCATCCCGGCGGCGGGCGAGGGGGATCTGCAAACGTGTGTCGCGATGCTGATTATGGATCGCCTCGGCGTCGGCGGCTCATTCGCGGAGTTCATGGCGATGGACTTCAACGACGATATCCTGCTGATGGGCCATGACGGCCCCGGCCACCTCGCGATCAGCGCCGCCCCGCCGACGCTGCAGGTGCTGGAAGTCTTCCACGGCAAGCGGGGCGGTGGCCTCTCCGTCGAGTTCACCGTCCAGACCGGACCGATTACGATTCTCGGCCTGACGCAGACGGCGGACTGCCAGCTGAAACTGATCGCGGCGGAGGGCGAGTGCGTCCCCGGCCCCGTCCTCCGTACCGGCAACACGAACTCGCGCCTGAAGTTTGCCGGTGGCCCCGCCGCCTTCATCGAGCGCTGGTGCGCCGAAGGCCCGACGCACCATGTCGCCCTCGGTCTCGGCCACCAAACGGGCGTACTCCGCAAACTCAGCCGCGTGCTCGATCTCAACCTGGCGGTCGTGGAGCAATGAGCAACGAGCAACGAGGGGGATCAACGGCCATACTCCATTGCTCATTGCTCATTGCGCGTTGCTGCGCGACTGAAAGGAGCGCTGTATGGAACGTGTCTGTTTCCTCTTGCAGGTCCGGCCGGAGCGATTGGGCGAGTATAAGCGGGCGCACCAGACGGTCTGGGCCGCGATGCGGGAGGCCCTCCGCGAGACGGGCTGGCACAACTACTCGCTCTTTCTGCGCGATGACGGGCTGCTCGTCGGTTACTTCGAGACGCCGGATTTAAGCGCTGCGCTCGCGGGCATGGCATCGCGGGAGATCAACGCGCAGTGGCAGGCGCACATGGCCCCCTTCTTCGCGGACCTCGGCGACCGCCGACCCGACGAAGGGTTCCTGCGGCTGGAAGAGATTTTTCATTTGGATTGAAGAGCGGCAGTCTCGTCAATGGAGCAAAGAAAACGTGCCCCCAGCCGCTGGGGGCACGTCGGTCGCGCGAGCTGCGACACTAGCGGATGGCGTCGAGGTCGCTGCCGAGGCGGAAGCGGACGCGCTTGCGGGCCGCAATCTGAATCTTGCTGTTCGTCTTCGGGTTGCGCCCCTCGCGCGCCGCCTGATTGGCGACTTCGAAGGTGCCGAAGCCGGTGAGGGTGACCTTTTCACCCTTCTTCAGCGAATTCTTGATCGTCTCGAAGACGGCATTGACCGCCTTCTCCGACGCCGGGCCGCTCATCCCGGAATGCGCGGCGACTGATTTCACCAGATCCGACTTGTGCATGCCTTCCTCCTTCGCGTGCGGCGATGCTCCCTTCGACCGCACCCATGTACCCAGTACGAACAGTATGTACTAGGCATTCTCTCTTTTTGTTATACCACGGATACCGGAAAAGTCAAACAGGGCAGGCAAATCCGGCTGTTTACGCACGCCTGTTCGTCTCTCTCTCGGTCAATTGACATATCGCGTTTAGGGCTTCCTGATGGGCTGGAATGTGCGATCCACCACGTATCAGCAAGGGAGAGGGAATCCGCTCAATAGGTCGCCCGACCGCCGGAAACATCGAAGACCGCCCCCGTGCTGAAGGCGCATTCGTCGCTCGCCAGCCACGCGACGAGCGCGGCGACCTCTGTGACCTTCCCCGGTCGGCCCATCGGGATCTTCGCAACCATATAATCAATCGTTTCCTGCGTCATCTGCGCGAGGATTTCCGTCTCAATCACGGCGGGCGTCACGCAGTTGACGCGGACATTCGTTGTCGCCAGTTCCTTGCCGAGCGACTTGGTGAGGCCGATCACCGCCGCCTTCGTCGTGCTGTACGCGGCGAGGAAGGGATTGCCCTCCTTGCCCGCGATCGAGGCGATGTTGACGATCCGGCCCCAATCGTTCGCCAGCATCTGCGGCACGACGGCGCGGCAGCAGTTGAAGACGCCGGTGAGATTGACCGCGAGCACGCCCGCCCATTCTTCGTTGGTGACCTCGACGAGCGGCTTGTTCGGCCCGACGATGCCCGCATTATTGACGAGCACGTCCACGCGCCCCCACGTCGCGTGGACGTGCCAGACCATCGTGTTGACGGCGGTCGCGTCCGTGATGTCGCAGGTGATCGCTTGCGCGTGCTCGCCGAGCGCCTGCGCGGTTGCGGTCGCGGCCGGCCCATCACGATCAACAATCGCCACACGGTGGCCGTCCGTGATGAGCCGTTCGGCAATCGCCCGACCGATCCCACGCGCCGCCCCTGTGACAATCGCTACCCGCCCCGCGTGCTGTCCTTCCGGCATCGGTTCCTCCCGCGCTCTGCGCTATTGCTTCGGATGGGTTTCGGTCGGTAACAAGGAGAGGACAAATGTGTAGATATTGGTGGCGGATCGCAATGCTTGACTGAATTCTTTCCTGGTGGGTGACGGAGGGCTACCGGGATAACGATAGACCGCAACATAGGGCGTCAAGGGCTTTGCTGCGTCCCACCGTTTCTCGAAGCCGGCTTCTATGGGGACCGCCAGATTAATAAGTGCCTCAATGTCATGAGTTTTACTAAATCGCTGGTCGCGAAAGAAGAGAAACCCCTTGACCGCCTTTTCGGCAGCCTGCTGGCAATAGTAAACGGCTGTCTCCAATAATCGGCGGTTGGATCCGGTCGCCAACATCTTCGACTCAAGATCAATGACCGCATTGGTAAGCCAATTCTGGACTCGTTCGCGCTTGGCTTCATCCATAGAGGACTTTGCCTTGTTCGGAAATCTGGCATTCAAGAGCGGCATGGAGATGGCGGTATCGGTCGTATTCCGCACGCATTTTCACGAGAATATCAGTCGCCACGATGCGGTGCTTCGGTAAGGCGCGGTAAGCCCGAACCGCCCGCTGATATGGCGTTTCTTCGCTTTCCGGAACGATCACGAGCAGGTCAATATCGCTGTCATCGTTCGGCATACCCCAGGCGTGAGAGCCGAATAGGATGATCTGCTCCGGGTGGAACTCGTCCACGAGGCGGCGGGTCACTTCTGCGAGCAAATCGGTATCGAGCGTCTTCATGCGGACAGTATAGCATCGCGCGTTGCCCCGCTTGCTACCTTTCCAGCATTAGTTCGCCCGGTTTATTGTGTTGGATGAACTTCCGTGGGCAAAAGGGAAATGACGTAGCGGTAAATCTCTTCGGCATACCGATATGCGATATCAAACTCCGCCCGAGTTGGCTCATGTAATGAACCGGGATACCGATATTCTGTGGCGAGAGGAGTGAGAAGGTCCGCGGCATCGGAAAAGAGGGCGAACCGGTGATCGTACTGTGCCGCAGCCGTTATAAGCGGCTCCAATAGGTGCATTTTCGGAGGGGTTTCATCGTGGAAAATGAGAAAGCCCTTGATCGCTTTTTCAGCGGATTGTTGGCAATGGTATACCGCAGTGTCGACGCGGGGTCTCGTGAGATGTGCCAGGGCTTCTGCGGACTCTAAATCGTGGGATGCTTTCGTTAGCCAGCTTTGCACCAGATCCCGCTTCTCCTCATCCATAGAGCCGTTTCCCCTCCTCATAGATTTGATGTTCCAAGGAGGCAGGGACATAGCGATACCGCTCCATTTCCGAGCGCGTGCGCACGCGCACTTCTATCGGTATCGGCAGACCTCGAAGTGCTCGATAGGCATGTGCCGCACGGAGATGCGGCGAAAGATTGCTGTCCGGCACGACAACAACCACATCAACATCACTATTCTCGTTCGGCGTGCCCCAGGCGTGAGAGCCGAATAGGATGATCTGCTCCGGGTGGAACTCGTCCACGAGGCGGCGGGTCACTTCTGCGAGCAAATCGGTATCGAGCGTCTTCATGCGGACAGTATAGCATTGCGGGCAAAGAGAAACGGCCCGGCATTGCTGCCGGGCCGGAAGGAAGGGGAAGGGGAGGAAGGAATGTGCGATTAGGGTTGGCTCGGTGTCGGCCGCTCCGCGAGTGTCGCGGTCAGCGTCTGCGTCTGGCCATTGCGGTCAATTGTCAGGGTCGCGGTGTCGCCGACCTTGAGGGTGCTCAGGACATCGCCGAGCGCCGTCTTGTTATTGAGGTTCGTGCCGTTGACGGCGGTGATCACGTCGCCCGCCTTGAGGCCCGCCTTCTCCGCCGGGGTGCCGGTCTCGACCGTGACGACATATGCGCCCTGAGTCACTTTCGTGCCGTACTGCGCGGCCTTCGAGGCGTTCAACGGGTCTACCTGCACGCCGAGGTAGGCGCGGGTGGAGACGACGGCGCCGTTGCCCTTACTGACGAGCGTGTCGGCGACTTGCTTCACCTTGTTGATCGGAATGGCGAAGTTCAGACCCTGCGCGTTGTTGTCCCGCACGCCGAGCGTATTCAGGCCGATCACCTGCCCGTAGACGTTGATGAGCGGGCCACCACTGTTGCCGTGATTGATCGCGGCGTCCGTCTGAATCAGGCCAACGTAGTTATCGAGTTGCCGGTTGACACCGGAGACAATGCCTTCGGTGACGCTGTTTTCCAGCGCTTCCGGGCTGCCGATGGCGATGACCTGCTGACCCGGCTTGACGGTGGAGGAATCGCCGAGTTCCGCAACCGCGAGCACCTTCGATGGGTCAATTTTGACGACCGCGACATCATTGGAGGGATCGCGCCCGACGAGTGTCCCGCTCACCCGTGTGCCGTCCGCCAGTTCCACCTCTATCGCGGTTGCGCCCTCGACGACATGGTTGTTGGTAAGAATCAGGCCCGCTTTGTCATAGATGACGCCGCTACCGAGACCGGTATCAACCGGCTGATTCGTGCTGCCATTGCCACCTGACCGTCCGGGGATCAGGTTGCCGGCGATGCCGCGGCCCGTGTACTTCTGCTGATTAATGACCGTGACGACTGCGGGGCCGACCTGCGCGACGATCTGCTCCGCCGTCATCGCGTTGCCGCTCGGCGGGGCGGGGGCATTGTGGGTGGTCGTGCCGGTGTTCGTCGTCGCGGGCGCGGCGGCCGCGAATTGTTGGATCTGTGGGGCGAGAGTGCTGCCGCCGCCACCACCGAAGAGCGCGCCCGCGCCGAAGGCGATGCCGAGCGCGATGACAAGCGCGAGAAATCCACTGAGAATGCCGAGTCGTTTCATCTTCATCCTTGTCGCTCCATCTGTCCCAAACGAGTTCGCTCTTCCGCCACGCCTCTGACGTTCCTTTGTTATTCACAGTAAAGCGTACCATCCTGAGAGGCATCTGAGCGATTCCTGAAAAGCAGATGATACGTTATTGTCATGGTGCGGGCTGCAGCCTGTCACCCGCTATCATCCGTTTGCGAAGGAAGGAATGCATCACCATGACCACTGTCCGCATGATCCCCGATGAGGAAGCGACCGGCCTCGTCCGCGCGGTGTACGACGATATCAAGGCGACGAAGGGGATTGATTTCGTGCCGAACTTCTGGCGCGCGCTCGCCGCCAACCCGGAGCATCTGAGCGCGACGTGGGGCAAACTGAAGCAGACGATGGCGGCGGGCGCGCTCGACCCTCTGACAAAGGAATTGATCGCCATCGCCGTGAGCGCGACAAACGGCTGCCGCTACTGCATCAACTCACACACCGGCGCGGCGATCAAACTGGGGATGGATACGCGCATGTTCTCTGAACTACTCGCGGTCGTGGATGTCTTCAATGGCACGAACCGCCTCGCGGACGCCTATCAGGTCGAGCCGGACGCCTATCCCGAGGTGCCACCGCCCCGATAGAGGGCGCGGAGTTCAAACGAGGCCAAGCCTGTTGCGGAGCCTGCCTCGTACCGCAGAGCAGCAGCGATCTTCGTACTCGGTATCTTAACGCACTGCGCGTTGCTTGTCGCGCATCGTTACGCCTCCTCCGGTGGTCGCACCGCCTTGAACATCACGAGCAGGAGCACGTCGTAGACGCCCTTCAGCGCGCCGCCGATGATGAGCGGCCAGCCGAAGATAGTGAGACTGAGCAGATAGCCGGAGAGGAGCGGGCTGGCGGCGGTGGCGAGGCTGCGCGGCACGGAGGTGACGCTCGCCGCCGCCGGTCGCTCCGCCGGGGTGACGACGGCCATCACATACGAGTTGCGCGTCGGCACGTCCATCTGCGACAGCGCGCTGCGGGCGAGCAGGAGGATGATCGCCAGTGGCAGATTTGGCATGAACGGGACGAGGATCAGAAACAGATTGGACGGCAGGTGCGTGTACACCATCGTGTTGACGAGGCCGATCCGGTTCGCGAGCCAGACGGCGACCGGGAATGACCCGGCGGAAAGGACGCCCGCCCAGAAGAAGATCGTCCCCGCCGTCGCCACCGAGAGATGGAACCGCTGAAAGAGCCAGAGCGCGAGCAAGGACTGTACGACGAAGCCGCCGCCGAACGAATCGAGGCTGAAGAGCGCGGCGAGCGTGTAGACCATCCTTCTGGATTCACGCAGGGGCGCTTCCGGGATGTGCGCGCCCGGTTCGATTGCCGGTGAGAGGGTGCGATAGAGGAAGAAGGCGATCAGGGCGAGGAGCGCGTAGACGAGGAACATCCCTTCGAGCGCCCTCGTGAGACCGAGTGCGGTATGCGCGGCGATGAACGCCGGTATGCCGGCACAGAGCGCGCCGCACGCCCCGACGAGCGATGCGACGAGACTGTACCGCGCGAAGAGCGCCGTGCGGCCTCGCGCTCCGACGGTCTGCGGCAGGAGCGATTGCTCCAGCGGCAGGAAGACGCTGACATCGCCGGACGATGGGTTCAGCGTGCCAACGAAGGCGACGATCATCAACGGCCAGAATGCGTGGACGAAAGCGAAACCAAGTCCGGTCGCGATCATCAATATGGCAGCGGTGAAGAGCAGCCGTTGGCGCTTCAGCCGGTAGGCGATCAGCCCGACGAGCAGCGTGAGCGCGGCGGAGCCGACAAGTGTCGCCGTCGTCACCGCGCCGATGCGGAGGCTGCTCAACCCGATGGTCGTCAGGTAGACGGGCAGGAGCACGCTGATGAAGCCGTCCCCAAACGCACGCACCGCCCGCGACGCGATCAAGACGGCGGCATCGTGCGTCGTCTCAGTGGGGAGAAAGCGCCAGCGTCGCTCCGGCAGTGTCACATCCGGTGTCATCATCCCTTATTGCCGCTGGAGGCGGGTCGCATCGCCGCCGCAGAAAAGGTAGAGTGCGTCGTAGATGATCCACTCGCGCCGGTTCGTCTCGTGGTCGTCGTAGCCGCCGTATTGTGCCATCCGCCGGAACCCTTCGGCGACGGCCTCCAAGCCGCGCGATTCGGGCGTTAGGTCCTTCGCATCGGTGTCCGCGCCGCGCACGATCAGCGTGAGTTGCCGCAACGCGGGGTCGGTGAGGTCGTACTTCTTCAGGATCGCGTCAAACGAGCATTCTGGGCCGTGATGGCCGAGTTCGACGCCAGACGCGTTATACGGGATCGCGCCCTGTTCCCGTGCCACGGTGGCGATCTGATCCGGCGGGACGAAGATGAATTCCGCCTCCGGATCTACGAATGTGCGAATCAACCAGGGGCATGCAACCCGATCTACCTTCACATTGGCACGCGTGACCCACTTCATTCCGTTGTTCCTTCCTCTATAACGACTACGTGAGGACCCACACGAGTAACCCGATCGTACCGGAAGCAACCACGAGCACCGGCTCCGACAGTTTGAATCGCCAGAGCAGGCCGAAACTGATGAGCGCGATCAATGTGGTGGGGAGATCAATGATCGCCCGCCTGCCGATCACGATCACCGCTCCGGCAATGGCACCGACGGCTGCGGCGGTCGCGCCCGCCACGAATGCCTTCAATTGGGCGTTGTCCCGGTGTCGCCTGAACCACGGCATCGGGATGATCGTGAGGAAATACACCGGAAGGAAGATGCCCGCCGCTGCGACGGACGCACCTGCAAAACCGGCCACGAGATAGCCGATGAACGCGACCGTGATAACAACCGGGCCGGGGGTAATCATTGCGACGGCGACCGCATCACGAAACTGCTGTTCGTTGAGCCATCCGTGCTGCTGGACGACCCCTTCGTACAGGAAGGGCACCACCGCCAAACCGCTGCCGAAGACGAACGCTCCCGCCTTGATGAAGAAGAGAAGGAGTGCGAGGAGCCTCCCACCGCCGCGCCCGGTCGTCACCGCGCCGAGCGACATGACGGGCAACGGAGCGAGATTAAGCAGGCCAAGTCGCCGCTTCAGCCGTTCCGGGAAAGCCCTGACGCCGACGACGATCACGCCCGCGAGGATAAAAAGAATCGCCAGCTCCGCCTGGGTGACGACGGTCACGATCATCAGGATGGTGAAGATCGCCCAGAGCAGGGGGTCGCGCTTGATCGTGCCCCGCGCCAGTTTGTACGCCGCGATGACGATGATGGCAACGACCGCCGCGCCGATCCCATAGAAGAGCGCCTGCATCCACCAGAGGCCGCCGTAGGCGACATAGAGGATCGAAATGCCAACGACCATGAAGAAGGAAGGGAGGACGAACGCCAAACCGACAACCGTCGCGCCGATGACGCCGCGAAGTATATAACCGAGCGCAATCGCGAACTGGGCCGCCAGTGGCCCCGGCATCAGTTGCGCGAGCGCTAGGGCGAGTTTGTAGTCGTCCTCGCTCACCCATTTTCGCACGGCGACGAGGTCGCGATGCATGTATCCCACGAGCGCAACAGGTCCACCGAATCCCACCGTGCCGAGCCGTAGAAAGTAGGCAATCAGCGGCCGGAGCCTGACACTGGCGTTCGTGTTCGCCTGCAAGACGGAGGTATCCGTTGTTTTGACCGCCATGTCGCTTTCTCATCTCATCGTGGAACGATTCATCGCGCCGACCGGGTGTCAGCGACGTTCTATTTCGTCGAGCAATCCGATGACGCGGGAGCGGATGACCGTCCGGGCAACCTCGATATCCTCGCTGACCGGCGGGATGTCGTCCCATCGCTCGACAGCCTTACCCGGTGGGGGTAGGCCGTCCAAATCACCGCCGAGCGACACGATATGACTGGCGGCAGCGAGTTCTTCGCGCGTGACATGGCGGGGCCGGTATTCCGAAACGTCAATACCCTCGGCCCGCAGCATCGCGACAACCGGCGCGGGAACATGATCCTCCGGCTCCGTTCCCGCTGAGGCGGCAGCAGGCAGCCCTTCGCGGCCTGCTGCCGGAAATACGCCACCGCGATGACACTCTTTGCCGCGCCGTGCGGGCAGACGAAGAGGATGCCGGTGTTCGCTTCCATCGTTGGTAAATCCCTCCCCCTTACAGCACAAAGATATCGAAAACCATTGCGACAAGCCCGGCAATCCCCGCTGCTCCGGCTACCCGTCTGGCTGGTTCGTCCCGCGCGGCAATCAGCCCCAATGCCAATGCTGTCGCGGTGCATGCCCAGACACCGGTGCCCACATCCTGCCAACTGAGCCCGATAACCGGCGCGTCCACATTAAGGCTCGCGGTATTGGAGAAATGGAGGACGAAGTTCCACGTCATCATCCCAAGCATCGCCGCGATCCCGGCGACGGCGAACCGACCGTCGCGGCGCGTCCACGGCCAGATTGCGAGCATCCCCGACGCGAGCAAGCTGACGATGACGCTGAAGACCACGATGTCCCGCACGGCGAACATAAGGATTCCCCCTTTCAGACATCCTCGTCCAGATGTACCGCAACGCGCTTGGTATAGCGCAGGCGGGGGCGCGGCGTCCCATGCCGCGGCGTCTGCGCGGCGAGTTTGGCTTGGCAGTAGGCATAGAGGGCGTCGTAGAGTGGCGCGGTCAGCCGCAGTTTCTCGTCATCGTCCGGCACGGCGATCTGGAAGCCGCGAATGAGCGCATCCAGCCCGGCCGATTCGGGGCGGCGCGTGCGGCTCGGCGGCACGTCCGCGTCGCGGATAATCTGACCCATCTCCACGAGTGCCGGATCGTCGTTCAGTCCGTGCCGTTCGAGCATCGCCTCGAAGGTGCATTTCCCGTCCGCGTGGGTATATTCCGCGCCGCGCATGTCGAACGTATGACCGTCGAGCGCGGCGGGATCGCTGTCGGGCGCGACGAAGAGGAACGTCGCTTCCAGATCAATGCGCGTGCGAATCAGCCAGGGGCAGGCCGTGCGGTCAATGTGGAGGTTGCGGCGCGTGATCCATCTCATGCCGTCGCTCTGTCGTTCCGGTATGCCTCGTCGAGGAAGACCGCCAGTGCCTCTTCGCACCGGGCGAACGCCGCATCCACCGCTCCCGACTCCGGGCTGCCGAAGTAGTCACGCGCCCGCACCTGCTCGCTCCATCGCTTCAATTTCTGCAGATCGCCCTCCAGTTCCTCCAATTCCGCGAAAGTGAAGGCGCGGTGCTTCGTCTCCCGTCGTACATGAGCGAGGAATCCCTCCGCATCGCGGATGATCTCACCGTACTCGGCGGCACGGGCGGCGCGGGATTGCGCGATGACCGCCTTTACACTCCGCTCATCGAGTTGCGCACCCCGGACAATCGTCGCCGTGCCCTCAAACTCCCGCACGTTCGCGGCGATTGCCTCCACAGCCGCGAACGTCTCCTCTCGCTCCGGTAGCGCGCATACGCCATCCCGCAAATAGACGCTGCCGATCCGCTTCACCTCACGCCAGATTGCCGCACGCTTCCGCGAGGGTTCGGCCGGGACGCTGTAGATGAGAAGCAGCCAGTTCACATGCGGTATCCTGTGCGTCTAACGAGTGTTAGACGCACAGGATACCGTGTCCTCATGCGAAACGCAAGAGGTCGGCCGATGGAAAAAGAAGAGCGGGCCTCAGTTGGCCCGCTGCATGGAATGTTGGGGATGGAATGCGTGGGATTACGCCAGATAGGCATGGAACCACTGCACGGCGCGCACCCAGGCGTCCGCGGCGGCGGTGGCGTTGTAGGCGGGGCGCATATCGTTCAGGAAGGCATGGCCCGCGCCGGGATACACGACCATGTCGAAGGTCTTCTCCTGCCGGTCCATCTCCGCCGCGAGGCCGTTGTACTGCTCCGGCGGGATACCGGCGTCTTCTTCGCCATAGACGGCGAGCACCGGCGCCTTGATGCCGCTGACAAACTCCGGTGTCGGCTGCACGCCGCCGTAGAATGCTACCGCCGCGCCGATCCGTTCATCGCCCGTGGAAGCGGCGGCGAGTGTCAGCCGACCACCCATGCAGAAACCGATCACCCCGACAGATTTCGGCTCGACTTCCGGCAGATCGCTGAGGTAGCCAATCGCGCTGGCGATCTCGCGCAGGGCGATTGGCCCGTTCATTGCCATCACCAGTTTGCGTGCGTCATCCGGTTCCGTCGCGACCTGCCCGTGGTAGAGATCGGGCGCGAGGGCGACGAACCCCTCCCGCGCAAACCGCTCGGCGAGGTCCTCGATATGCGCGTCCAGCCCCCACCACTCCTGAATGACGACAATCGCCGGGAACGGCCCGCCGCCTATCGGCCGGGCGAGATAGCCGCTCGCTGTGTCACCGTTCGAGGCGAAGGAAACACTCTCAGTGCGAATGTCCGATGCGGCCATCTGTACACTCCTTAGATTGTCGTCGGTCGTCGGTCGTCGGTCATCAGTCGTCAGAATGAAGTGGTGAGGTTGATGCATCATATCGTACTACGCCGGGTATGAATGAGATAGTTTGTTCGCACCACTTCCGGCCTGTGTCGCCTTTCTGCCGGCCGACGGCTGCCTCGCTACGTCAGCAGATGAGAGAGAATCCCTGCCACCCCGCCGCCGATGACGAGCCAGACCGAATTGACGCGGAAGCGAATCAGCACGACCGCCGTGACGATCGCCAGGAGCGCCGTGAACCAATCCACGACCGCCGCGCGCCCGAGTTCCCATGCGACGCCCGCCATCAGCCCGACCGCCGCGACATTGACGCCGTCCAATGCGGCGGCGGTCCACGGTGATTTTCGGAGATAGGGGAGCACCGGCACGGAGAGCGCGACGAAGACGAAGGCGGGCAGGAAGATGCCGAGCGTGGCGATGACCGCGCCCCAAAACCCGCCGACGAGGTAGCCGACGAAGGTCGCTGTCGTGAAGACCGGCCCCGGTGTGAATTGCCCGACCGCGACGGCGTCGAGCAGTTGCTGATTCGTCAGCCAGCCGAGATGATTGACGAAATCGTTGCGCAGAAAAGCAAGGAGGACATAGCCGGAGCCGTAGAGGACGGAGCCGATCTTCAGGAAGGTGAGAAAGAGCCGCAGCGGGCTGTACGCCACCGTCGCGCCCGCCGCGACGCCGAAGAGCGCCGCCGTCTTCAGCGCGGGCAGGGGCGCGACGGCGTGTGCTGCCCGCCGCAGCGTCCCGATGCGCCGTGCGTTTTCGACCAGCATCACCAGGATCGCCGCGCCGAAAAGAAGCAGAATGACATTCACGCCGAGCAGATAGCCCGCAAAGACGGCGACGCCGAACGCACCGAGCAGGACGTTCCTTACCGCCGTCCGCCCCAGCCCCCAGAGCGCCTGCACGACGACCGCGATAATCACCGGCTTGATACCGTAGAGGAGCCAGACGCCGCCCGTCGTCGTGCCGTACCGCACATAGAGCCACGCGAAGACGAGGACAAGGAAGGCGGCGGGCAGGATGAAGAGTGTCCCGCCGACGAATAAGCCCGGCCAGCCCGCGCGGGCATAGCCGGAGTGCATCACCGTCTGCGTCGAGGTCGGGCCGGGCACGAGGTTCGCCGCGCCGATCATGTCGAGAAACCGCTGCTCCGTCATCCATCGCCGCCGTTTGACGACCTCGCCGCGCAGCATCGCGATATGCGCCGCCGGCCCACCGAACGCCGTCCACCCGAGCCGGAACATCAGCCCCGCAACCTCTCGGAGCCCGCCCGGCGATTGCGCCGTCATGCCTTCCTGGGGAGTGGCCGGTGCCGTCTCATGCGCGGGTTCGGTCGTGGACAACGCCCCCTCCTTCATGGCCATGCTGACGCATTGAGTATACCCGCGAATCCACCGCGCGAGGAAACGAACGATGATATGCTCCTTGCGAATGAGGAGATGTTTTGCGACGACGCGAATGAACGGACGGGAGTGGAGATGGGGCAAGAGATGCGACTCCACGATGACCCCCATGCGCGAAAACGCATGCGAGAGCGCGGGATTTCCGAAGCGGAAGTCGAAGCGGTACTGACGAATTCCGAAATCACGCGACCGGGCCATCGCGGGCGCACGATGCAAACCGCGCATCCGAATGGACGATTTATCAAAGTCGTATTCACGAAACTGCCGGATGGTACACTGTACATAATCACGGCAGCCGATTGAGGAGAAAAGCATGGTTCAATTCGAGCATAGTGAAACGGCAGATGCGATCTATATCCGCTTCAGCGGTCTCCCATATGCATATGGGAAAGACCTCGACGATGACCGCCGCGTTGATTATGCCGCGAACGGTGAGGTGATTGGTATCGAGTTGCTTGGCGTCAGTGAAGGCGTGCATACCGATGATCTTCCCCAGCGGGACGTCATCATCCGCGTATTGGAAGAGCATAAGATTCCGCTCTACGCGTGAAGGAACCAACGGAATGCGGACAGATACACCCTACTGTCCCGGCTGAAACTGTGACAGCACATCTCGTACTGCGAAATAAGCGGGCTTGGGGTTGAGGTCGTCGTCGTACATCGTTGGGGCGGCGTTGGGTTCCCCACGATCCTTCACAAGCCAAGAGTTCTTATCCCTGATACCCCAGACGGTGAAACTCTTACATACCCCCGAACTCAACGCCGCCGCAAGCATGTCCCTGTAAATCTGCGCTTGCAGCGCATACCGGTCGTCTTGAGAGCCGGGCACTTTCTGCAAATCAACGTCAAATTCGGTGATAAGGACAGGCACACCGTAACTCTGCATAGTCGTGATCACATCGTCCTTGTTGGGAGGATTACTGCCATCCACATGCATTTCCAGCCCCACGGAATCTATCAGCCCTCTTGAAGAGAGGTCACTGACCACGTTTGTCGTTACATTGGTCATAATGCCGTTTGATGTATAATTGTGGTCGTTATTGTAGATCAAGGCCGCAAGCGGGTCGGCCTCTCGTGCCGCTTGAAACGCCATAGCAATATATTCGGGACCGATCGTCGTATAGAAGATGTCTTTTTTGATGTATGGCGGGTTATATGATTCATTTACTACGACCCATTCCTTTATAATATCCTTGAAATGTCCAACAACTTGTGTGATGTGATTGCGTGTTGCCTGGATGAGATCGTCGCGCGAGAGATTCGTGAGCCAGTCGGCGGTAATCGAAGGAAAGATCAGCGGCTGTCCATGAAGCCGCATGCCGTTGCTCTGACCAAATGCGACGAGCCTATCTGCAACCGTGAAGTCGAACTGTCCTTGCTGCGGCTCGATCTGCGGCCAGCTGATACCATATGAAAACGCGAAGAGATTGAACTCCCGCCCCACGATCGTCTTCCATTGCTGGTCTTGGAGTGACGAAGAGAATGAAGTGCCGATCTTGACGCCGAGAGAGTCCGCCAATGTACGAAGAGCAACGTCATCCGCAGCAACGAATTGAGGCAATAACTGGAGTGCATCAGTGGCACCGGCCAACCCGATGGCAGCAGCCGTGGCTCGTTTCAGGACGCTACGGCGCGAGAGCACCCCGTCGGTCATCAACAGCCTTCGCATCGCTCTTCTCCCATCAGATGCCCGTTCAAAAAACCGTTCAATCATTAGAACGATTATCTGACAGAAAAGTGATGCGGTGACAAATGTCCGTCCGGAGAATCGCGGTTACTTGAACCGTGAATGCCCTGATAGCAAACCTCTCCCGTGTGAATCGAAGACGAAGACCTGCCCCATCTGTGCGACAATGGCACGCGGAGGGGGCGCGACAGGGAGCACGGAGTATGTTGGATCTCATTATTCGCAATGGCAACGGTCATAAATGGCGATGGTACGTCGGCAGTGCGGGCTGTGGTATGCTGCCGCACCGATGCAGGTGATGATGGAACGCGAGGGAGCGGCGGGTGATCGAGGGTGTCGAAGTCAAGAAACTGACGACCGTTGCCGATGAGCGCGGCACGCTGACCGAGATTGTCCGCAACGACGACCCCTTCTTTCCGAAGTTCGGCCAGTGCTACTTCTCCGTCTCGTACCCCGGTGTGATTCGCGCCTGGCATTACCACAAGAAGCAGACGGACTATTTCTGCTGCATCAAAGGCATGATCAAAGTGCCGCTCTACGACGATCGCGAAGGCAGCCCGACGCGCGGCGAACTGAACGAGTTCTTCATCGGCGAGCAGAATCTCGCCGTCGTCAAAATCCCCGTCGGCGTCCTCCACGGCTTCAAAGTCGTCGGCAACGAACCTGCCTACCTTCTCAATCTCCCTACCGAACCGTACCGCCGCGACGATCCGGACGAGTACCGCATCGCCTTCGATGCCCCCGAAATCCCCTATGACTGGGCCATCAAGTTCCATTAGCAGATAAAAGAAACTCGCGCACGGTCGCGTTGTAGTGATCGGGCTGTTCCATGTTGTTCAGATGGCCGACGCCGGGGAAGATGACCATGTGCGCGTCGGGTATCTCCCCGATCAGCCGCGTGCCGATGGTCGGCGATGTCACCCGATCCTGCTCGCCGCAGAGGACGAGCGTCGGCACGCCGATACGCGGCAGGACAGCGCGTACATCGGCATGAGCGAGCGCAATCGCCGCGCTGTGGAACCCGAGAGGGTGAATCTGCGCGACCATCGCCTCGACCTCGCGGAGCACATCGGCGGGTGGGTCGGGGGCGAGCAGTTGCGGCGCACGGGCGCGGGCATATTCGGCGGGCGTCATCGTCTCCAACGCGCGCAATCGCGCCTGCAGCCGCGTCTCGCCATCGTCGCGCGTCACGTCGCCGCCGAGCGTTGTGTCCGAGAGAATCAGCGAGGAGACTCGGTCTGCATGATTCCGATAAAACTCCTGCGCGAGTACGCCACCCCATGATTGGCCGAGCAGATGGGTCTTCGCGATGCCCAGGCCATCGAGGAAGCCCGCGAGGTAGTCCGCATACTTCGCCATCGGCCAGTCCTCTGGTGGATCGGATGAGCGGCCGTACCCCGGTGCATCCCACGCGATCACATCGAAGGCATCAGATAGCCCAGCAAGTTGCGTCCGCCACGCCGAGGCATTCGCGCCGATGCCGTGCAGCAGCACAAGCGGCGGCCCCTGCCCCGCGCGATCGTAGGCAATCCGTAATCCGTTCACGGTGACGTGTCCTGCGGTTGCCATGTCATTCTCCTTTATTTGCCTCTCCCCAACCCCTCCCCTACAAGGGAGGGGAGCCGGATTCTGCAATCACCATCAGGCGATTGAGTCACCCCTTCGCTTTAGGGGAGGGGGCAGGGGATAGGCCGACCTCTATGCCTTCAAACTCGCATTCTCCGGGTCGTACAGCGGCTCGTGTGCGACTGTCGCGGCGTAGCGTGTGCCGAAAAACTGGATGCTAACCGAGGTGCCGGGCGTCGTGTACGCGACCGGCAAATAACCGTACGTGATGCTTTTGCCGACCGTATAGCCGTAGTTCGCGCTCGTCACGTAGCCGAGGACGCGGTCGCCGTCGAGGATCGGTTCCTTGCCCATCAGGACGACGCGGGGATCATCGAGAGTCAGGCAGCAGAGTTTGCGGGTGATCCCTTCCGTTTTGCCGCGCAGCAGCGCCTCCCGGCCGAGAAAGTCGCCCTTCTTCAGGTCCACCGCGAAGCCGAGGCCCGCCTCGTACGGAGTGTATTCAGTATGGATGTCCGCGCCCCAGAGGCGATAACCCTTTTCCAATCGCAGCGATTCAAATGCTCCGCCACCCGCCCCAATCAGGCCGAATGGTTGCCCTGCCTCCCAGAGTGTGTCCCAGAGCGCGCGACCATACTCCGTCGCGGTGTAGAGCTCCCAGCCGAGTTCACCAACGTACGAGACACGCGCTGCCCAGACCGGGATAGAGCCGACAGTCACCTCCCGCGCCGTGAAATACGGGAAACCCGTATGCGAGAAGTCGTCATCACTGACGTGCTGGATGAGGTCGCGGGCGCGGGGCCCCCAGAGGCCGATGCAACACTGGCTGGAGGAAAGGTCGCGGGCTGCCACGGAACCATCGTCCGGTAGATGACCGCGCAGCCAGGCGAGGTCGTGCATGCCGGACGCGCCACCTGTGATGAGCAGGAAGCGGTCGGCGGCGAGGCGGGTAATCGTCACGTCGCAGCGGATGCCGCCGCGCGCGGTGAGCAAGGCCGTATATGTCACCTTGCCGATCGGCTGATCCATCTGGTTCGCCGTCATCCATTGGAGGTAGCCGAGCGCGCCCGGCCCGGAGAATTCCAGTTTCGTGAACGGTGTCAGATCGAAGAGCGCGACTCGCTCCCGCGTCGCGAGATGCTCTGCGCCGATGATCGGCGACCAGTTGCGCCCCGTCCATGCGTTCCGTTCCGGCCACGATGCGCCACGCCGCGCCAGTTCCGTCGCGTTGGCGGCGTACCACTGCGGCCGCTCCCACCCCGCACTCTCGAAGCAATGTGCGCCCAGTTCCTCCTGTTGCTGATGGAAGGGGCTGAGGCGGAGGTTGCGTGGCTCCATCGTCTGATCGAGCGGGTGGATGACATCGTAGACCTCGATGTACTGCCGGTTCGCGCGGGTGCGGATGTAGCCACGGTTCCGCGCGTGGGGATGGAAGCGGTTGAGGTCGCTTTCGCGGAGATCAATGCTCGGCGAACCCTCGATGATCCATTCCGCCATCGCCCGCCCAATGCCGCCCGCATGCGTGATCCAGACCGCCTCGGCGGACCAGAAGCCGCGTACATCGGGTGATTCGCCCAAGAGCGAGAAACCGTCCGGCGTGAAGGAGAAGAGGCCGTTGAAGACCGAGGCAAGCCCCGCCTCGCGCAAGGCCGGGATGCGCGCGTAGGCATCCTCCAGCGATGCGGCCATGTGTACCGGCGTGTAGGGCATGATCGCGGGGTGGTCATTCGGGAGTAAATCCTCAGCATCCACGGGCAGCGGGTCGTGCCGGTAGGAGCCGAAGCCGTACGCGCTGCCATACTGGCGGAAGTAGAGGTCCTTGTCCTGGTGACGGAGGATTGGATGACGCAGAATGTCACGCTCGTCCGCCAGTTCAGGGAGGGGGTTGGTTTTGGCGAAGATATGCTGCATCGGCGTGAGCGGGATCGGCACACCCGCCATTGCGCCGATCAGTGGCCCCCAGATACCCGCCGCCGAGACGACGATCTCCGCCGCGATCCGCCCCTGTGGCGTGACGACCGCCCGCACGCGCCCGTTGCCCACTTCGATGCCGGTGACGGGTGTGTATTCGTGGAACGCCGCGCCCTGTTCCATTGCGTTGGTGGCCAGACCGCTCGCGATGCCTGCCGCGTTGACGACACAGTCGCCGGGCACGAAGAATGCGCCGTAGAGATCGTCCGTGCGGAGAATCGGGATCAGGCGTCCCGCTTCGTCCGGCCCGATCAGTTCCGCGCCCAGCCCCCACGACATTGCCTGCCCGACGCGCCGCTTCAACTCCTCCCACCGCTCCGGCGTTGAGGCGATCTCCATGCTGCCGGTGCGCCAGAAAGCAGGTTCCGGCGTCCGCACTGCTCCGTAGAGTTCCGCGCTCCACATCGCCAACTGCGTGACGCACTTGGAAACATTGTGCTGAAACATCATCCCCGGCGCGTGGGAGGTCGAGCCCCAGTTTTGCCCAAGCGGCCCCTGTTCGAGGACGACGACATCGCGCCAGCCCATCCGTGTGAGGAAGTACGCCGTGCTGCATCCGACGATTCCCGCGCCAATAATCACGACTCTCGCATGGGTCTGCATCGCGCGCTCCCTGCTCCATGCACCTATCACATCTCGCCCGTGTTCAGCGTGACGGGATCAAAGACGACTTCCAGTGCGGAATGATCGCTGAGTGATCGCGGGCTTGGTCCCCATGGTCTTTCGTTGTGGACCTCCCGGAAACGGTGAAGGTATTGGCAGGCAATGGCATTGAGTGATTCCGAGGCGAGAATGTGATCGAGGCGGAACCCGTTTCCTGTGCCCGGAACGACCCAACTGTACTCCTGTTTCGCATACCCATGCAGACTACGGAATACATCATAAAGACCGAAATCGGCAAGGCCGAGCAGTATATTGTGTTCCGACGTATGCGCTCGTCTATGTCGTGCCGATGTACCGGAGGAAATGATGCGACCGTCCACGGTTTCCCCGAAGGGAATGTTGAAATCGCCGCACACGATGCGATGGTACGCCGATGCGCGCGCCAGTCCACGATAGAGACGATCAAGCGTTTGAAGTTTGATTTCGATGAGGTTTGGGTCGCCTTGGTAATAGTATGGTATATACGCGACATCAATCTCGATGACACCCGCGTCGGTCGCGGCCGCCACCGACAATAGGCGCTCCGGCCAAGGAATGTTGTATGTCGCTTGCGCATCCGACCGCATCGTACAGGTGAATCTGCTCGCGATCAGCGTGCCAACACCGCGGCTGCCGGTGAGTATGGGGGTCGCCTCAGCAACGCTACTGAGCACATGAGTCAAACCGTGACGCTGGAATTCCCGCGCATAATCCGCGAGGCGGTTTATGGCCACTTCCGATAGCGCGACAAAGTCTGGCCGATCGGTCATAAGTGCAGCGACTTGGTATGGGACGAACTCTTTCCGAGTCTTGCTTGCCCCTTTCACGTTCAATGTAATGAATCGCACGATCTTTCACTCCTTGATGACGCAGACAGGCCAGATAGCCTGCATCAATTCGCGATGAGCCGGTGGACGTAGAAAGAGGATACCATGCCCTTCTCACGGACGATCACAACGATTGACACCCACGCGGCGGGAGAACCCTTGCGGATCGTCACGGCGGGGTTGCCGCCGCTGCCGGGCGCGACGATCCTCGAACGGCGGCGGGCGATGCGGGCGCACCACGACGACCTCCGACGCATCCTGATGTGGGAGCCGCGCGGTCATGCCGATATGTATGGCTGCATCCTCACGCCGCCGGTGACGCCGGGGGCGGCCTACGGCGTCCTCTTCATGCACAATGAAGGGTACAGCACGATGTGCGGCCACGGCATCATCGCCCTGACCACCGCGCTCCTCGAAACCGGGCAACTGCCGCGGACCGAACCAATCACCGAAGTCGGCTACGATACGCCCGCCGGATTCGTCCTTGCCCGCGCGGAGATTGACGGGGATCGCGTGCGCCGCGTCACCTTTCGCAATGTCCCGTCGTTCGTCCACACCGCCGGGTTGCCAATTACGGTGGAGGGGAAACCGATGCGCGTGGATGTCGTCTTCGGTGGGGCGTTCTACGCGCTCGTCCCGGCAACCGTGCTCGACGCGAATCTCACCGTGCGGCCGGAGCGCGTCACGGAACTGATCGCGCGCGGCGTGGCGGTCAAGCACGCGGTCGAGGCGGCAGGGGAGATCATCCATCCCACAGAGCCGGAACTACGAGGCATCTACGGTACGATCATCACCGGCCCCGCCGACGGCGAGGGTGCGCGCCATCGGAACGTGACGATCTTCGCGGCGGGCGAGGTGGACCGTTCGCCGTGCGGTACGGGCACCGCCGCGACAACCGCCGCCTTCATCGCCCGTGGCACGCTCGCCATTGGTAAGGAGTGGGTGAACGAGAGCATCATCGGCACGCGATTCACCGGGCGCGCGATCGAAGCGACGCGCGTCGGCGACTATCCGGCGATCATCCCGGAGATCGGCGGCAGAGGCTTCATCACCGGCTACCATACCTTCGTCCTCGATCCCGAAGACGCCGCCGGGTGCGGCTTTCTCGTCCGGTGAGGTGCAATGCGCAATTCAAGAAAGAGACGAGAGGCCAACGATGCAATCATCCCCGCTGATTGACCGAATCGAACGTATCATCGGGGCGCGCCCGGTCGCGTGGACGCCAGTGCAGGGCGGCTACTCACTGGCCGGGCGGTGGATCGTTCAGTTCCACAACGGCGCGTCCGCCTTCGCGAAGGTGGGCACGACACCGGACACGGCGCAATGGCTGCGCGCGGAATACGGCATCTACTCCCGACTTCGCGCTGATTTCCTGCCCGACCTGCTCGGTTGGGCAGATGGTGAGGAGCCAATCCTGTTGTTGGAAGACCTCCACAGGGCGTTCTGGCCGCCGCCGTGGTCTCCAGAGCGTGTCGCTCAGGTATTGACCGCGCTCGCCTCCATCGCCGCGACTCCTGCCCCGGCTGATCTCCCGCCTCTTGCCGCGCGCGGGGACGAATGGCGTGGCTGGGTGAGAATCGCGGAAGACCCGACCGCTTTTCTCACACTCGGCCTCTGCTCAGCGGCGTGGCTGGAGGCATCGTTGCCCACGCTCGTCGCCGCGGAGGCAGAGGCCGATCTGAGCGGGGAAAACCTGTTGCATAGCGATGTGCGAAGCGACAATATCTGCTTTGTCTCCGACCGGGCGGTGCTCGTGGACTGGAATTGGGCGTGTCGGGGCAACCCGCGCGTAGACATCGCGGGCTGGCTACCAAGCCTCGCCGCCGAGGGTGGCCCCGATCCGATGAGCATGCTGCCCGATGAGCCGGCGCTCGCCGCCCTGATGAGCGGCTATTTCGCGGCGCGGGCCGGATTGCCGCCGCCGGAGGGCGCACCGCGCGTCCGTGCGGTACAGTTGTCCCAACTGAAGCGCGCGCTGCCGTGGGTCGCCCTATCGCTCGGTTTGCCGCCGCCCGTATAGTGGTGGCGTAGGCTTCAGCCTGCGTCCCGCATCTCGTCACGGGGACGCAGGCTGAAGCCTACGCTACCGAGAAAGGAAGCACCGTATGAACACCCCAATGCCCGTGATCGTCTTTTCGGATTACGTCTGACCGTACTGCTATCTGGCTGAGGGTGCCTTGGCCGAACTGGCAGCGATGCACGACGTGGAGATCGAATGGCTCGCCTTCGAACTGCGGCCCGAACCGGCGCCGCTGCCGGACATGACCGGGCCGGGTGGCGAACGATTTCGCCAGGGTTGGGAGCGCGGGGTCGCGCCGATGGCCGCGACACTCGGCGTGGAGATGCACTTCCCGCCCTTCAAATCCCGCTCCCGGCAGGCGCACGAGGCGGCCGTCTATGCCCGCGACCACAACCGGTTCGAGCAGATGCGCGTCGCCCTCTTCCGTGCCTTCTTCGTCGAGAATCGGGACATCGGCGAGGTGGATGTGCTCGTCGGGATTGGCGCGTCGGTGGGATTGGAAGCGGACGATCTGTGCGCCGCGCTCGCGGAGGGGCGGCACACGAACGAGGTGATCGAGCAGGAGCGGCTGGCGGCACGAATCGGCATCTCCGCCGTGCCGACGATCGTCATCGGGCAGGTTGGCGTGCAGGGCGCGCAGCCGTACGATGTCCTCCGGCAAGTGTACGAGGAAGCGCGACACCGGATGGAAAGCGATCAAATGGAAACCGATTGAACCGCGGAGGGTGCAGAGAGAAAGAGTGGTTCTACGGTTCAATCGGTTTCGTCTGGTTTCATCTCAGGGGAGGTAGCGCCGGTGGATGATGTGGTGCGTGGGGCGGTGGTCGAGGGCGCGCGGGAGGCGGGGTTCGATCCGCACGCGCTACGGCGGGCATTTGATCTGATCGAGAAGTGGGTCGCGCGCGGCGTCGTGCCGGGCGTGGCGGCGCTTGTCGCGCGGGGCGGGCTGATCGCCGGTGAGGCGTATTTCGGCAATCGCGCGCAGAAACACCCGGCGGACTCGGAGACGATCTGGGGCCTCGCCTCCATCACGAAGCCGTTCACCGCCACCGCCGTCATGCTGATGGTCGAGCGCGGCGTGATCGCCCTTGATGAGCCGCTCGCCGATCTGCTCCCCGAATTTGTCGGGGCGTCCGAGACGCCCTTCGACCGGCGCGCGGTGACGCTCCGGCATGTATTGGCGCATTGCTCCGGCCTGCCCGGCGTGAGCCCGGACAATCTCGACCTCCGCCGCGCGCATGAGCCGCTGGAGGCATTCGTCCGCTCATTCCGTCGGCAACCGCTCCTCTTCGCGCCCGGCGCGCTGCATTACTACAGCAACCCCGGCATCCTGATGGCGGCGGAGGTCGTCGGGCGCGCGCTGGCCGGCACACTCCGGCGACCCGTGGAGAAACCCGCCGTCGGGCACTATCACACCTTTGTCCAACAGCACATCCTCGCGCCGCTTGGCATGGCGTCAAGTGCGCTGCGTCCGCCGCCGGAGTGGTCAGAGCGGATCGCCTCGGTCGTCGGGACGGGGCAGGAGGGAGAGGACTGGGAGATGGCGAACAGCGCCTATTACCGGGGGCTTGGCATCCCATGGGGCGGATTGTTCAGTCGCCCGCGCGATCTCGTCCGCTTCGTGGATTGCTTCCTCCCGGCAGCGGGTGGACGCCAGCGCATCGGCCATACGGACCCCGTCCTGCCCGGCATCCACATCGTCTCTGCCGCGACCGCCCGCGCGATGACGGCAGTCCAGTTCGCGCCGCCGGACGCGCCCGCTGATCTTGCGCCCGAACTGCGGGATGGCACGCCGCCGGCCGTCATCCGGCCGGAGGTCGCATGGGGGATCGGCTGGGAGATCAAGGGAACCAAGCGCCCGCACCGAAGCGGCGATCTCACCTCGCCCGCGACTTTCGGCCATAGCGGCTCAACCGGCACGATGGTCTGGGCTGACCCGGAGACCGACATCGTCTGCGTCCTGCTGACGAATCGCACGCTCGCCAGCGGCTGGACGACCAAGCGGCCGCGTCAGGCCCATTTCAGCAACGCGGTGATGGCGGCGGCGTTATAGGGGAGCGGGACGAAGCCAGCCATCTCCCCTGTCACCACCTTTACTCCACCCGATTCTCGTCGGCCAGATACGGCGCGAGGCCGCGCTCGACGGCGTCCGGGTCGTCGTGTTCGATGCCGTAGAGGGCTTCCTGGAGCAGAAACGTACTGAGGTAGAAGCGGGCGCGGGGCAGCATCGCTTCCATCGCCGGGTACGCGGCGAGCCCCTGCCGCACGAATGGCTCGCCGTAGGTGAGCAGGGCCGCGACATCAAGTGCCGGATCGCCGAGCGTCGCCGAGGCGAAGTCAATCACCGCGGTCATCGCTCCCGTATGCGCGTCCCAGAGCAGGTTGCCGCTGCCGAAATCGCCATGGATCACGGTCTGCGTGAAAGCGAAGTTGCCCGGGTCGTCGAGGAACGCCGCGAAACGCGCCGCAATCTGCCCCTGTGCAGTGGCTGGCAGGTGTGGAAAGAGCGCGATCCGTATCTCTTCTTCCAAATCAACCCACAGTTGACGCCAGTCGGTGGCGGGCAGCACATTCGTGACGTGATCGGTGGGGATGCCGTGCAGCGCGCGCAGGAAGGTCGCCAGTTGCGACGCGATCCGCCGCACAATGGCTGGATCGGTGATCGCCGCGACGGTCTCACGCCAGAGCGGTTCGCCGGGGAGCATTCGGTACCCCGCGAATACTTGCCCGACCGCGCGCGGCGTGAAGGCATCGTGCGTCGGTTCCGGGACCGGCAGCGTGACGAACGGGCGAATTCGATTGAGGAGAGCGATCTCCCTTTCCAGTCTCTCGATTCCTTCGTCGTGGCGCGGAAAGCGGAAGATCAGATCGTCGTTGACAATCAGAATGTCGTTATACTGCCCCTCATCATTGAGGCGCATCCGTTCAATGTGTAAGTCCGGATACGCCGCATGGAGCCGCGCGATGAAATTGGATCGCCGTCCCGGTACAACCATACTCGCGTTCTTCGCTTTCAGACGGATCGTTTACCGCCTGTCACCACGCCTCTCTTGTCGCTCCTACCGTACCACAGAAACATCAGCAGTTGGGTGATCCTCCTCGCTGCCCATCTCGGTCGCTACGCGCTCCCGGTATAGGCATTGCCCTGCGCGTCAACCCGCACCGACAGAGTGGGAAGCGGCCGCCGCGACGGCCCGGAGACTCCCTGGCCATTATGCGTTGGGTCGAAGATTGCGCGATGGCACGGGCAGACAAGCATGTGGCGGCTTGTGTCGTAGGCGACGGTGCATCCTTCGTGGGTACAGACGGCGCTGTAGGAGACGAACTGGCCGCTTGGAAGATGGATGAGGACGGCGGGCTGGCCCGATACCGGGTCGGTGAACATTTTCGCACTGTTCTGCGCCAGGGATGAAACATTGCCGATCAAGCCCACGCCGGATGACTGGCCGCTGCCATTCGCACCCGCTGTAGGAGTTGCTGTTGTCGCCGGGCCGCGAGGGAGCAGCCCCGGTTGCGTCGCTGGCTGCGATGCGTCGGTGTTCGCGACTTCGGGCGGCGGTGTTGCCCTATTCGGCGCCAATGTGGACGGCAACGCCGTAGCCACTGACATCGGCTGATTCGGGGTGCGGATTCTTGCGATCACCGCCGTGACGCCCGCCGTGAAAATCAGCGCGGCGGTCGCGCCTGTCGCACGCAGGAATGCTGCCCGCGTCATCGCATCGCTCGGGGCAGGAGAGAGGGGCGGTGATGGCTTGCGCGAGGGGTGTGAATGCACCGACGCCGCCCGCCGTGGTGGGACGTGTGCGAATGTGCCGGTATCCGCGTGGGCACGGAGCAATCGTCCAAAGAAGTATTCATCGAGGCTATAGGGGCCCGGCCCGGCGAGGAGCAGCGTGAGCCAGGCGAGCGCATAGGGCAGATCGCCACCGAGAAAATATGGGCGTACGGACCATGAGGCGGTCAGATAGAAAATCAGGCTGATGACGAGACCGCCGACCGCGCCGAGCCGCGTAAACAAGCCAACGAGGGCGGAAATGCCGATCAACAGCTCCGCGAAGGCGATCAGTGCGCCGATAAACGTTGCATGGGGGATCGCGAAATGAGTCAGCATCGGCGAGAGCGGCGAACCGCCATCCACATAACCGCGCAACTGCTGGCCGATGGAGTTGGGCGCTCCCTGATCGAAGAACTGCGGATCGGTAAACTTCTGTAAACCCGCGTAGAGATACGTGATACCGAGAAAGAGCCGCGCCGGGAGCATAATCGCCGCAGGGATCCGACCCGGCTCGCGCGAGACGCCGGTGAGCCATATCGGCCAGTTCGTCATAGATTCACCCTCGCACTCTGTCGCTCCCGGCTGCGAGCGTTTCGTCTATCATGCGATGCCACCGGAGCGCTGTTTGGTCCGCGATACACTACGTCATACTCCTCAGTTGAGCGCGCACCATGCTACCGAGAGGATCGTGCCATGGCATCCTGAGAATGGCCTGAGAAAGTGGCTAGCGTGTTTCCAATCTTCTCTTAAGGTTCATTGCCCATCCTTTCGCGGGGAGGAAGAGACCGATGCAGGTGCTGCTCGTCGAGGACGATGCCCGTGTCGCGCGTCTGATCGCACGCGCCCTCACGGAAGCGGGGCATCATGTGGATACCGCCGATGATGGCGCCGGTGGGTTCGCACGTGGGGCAACTGGCGAGTACGAACTGATTGTGCTCGACATCCTGCTGCCGGAGATGGATGGTATCGAAGTCTGTCGACGCCTCCGAAAACAGCACGTGCCGACGCCGATCCTCATGCTGACGGCACGCGATGCGGTCAGCGACCGGGTGCGCGGTCTCGATGCGGGTGCGGACGATTATCTCGTCAAACCCTTTGCGCTGGAGGAGTTGCTCGCTCGCATCCGGGCGCTCCAGCGTCGCGATGAGCAGGCGGCGGATGAGACGTTGCGGGTCGGTGATCTCCATCTTGACCCCGCACGGCACGAGGCATGGCGTGGCGAGTACGTCATCGAACTGACGGCGACGGAGTTCCAGGTCCTCGCGTACCTGATGCGCCACACCGGCCGCGTACTCACGAAAGATCAGATCATGGAGCAGGTGTGGGGATGGGATTCGGAGGTAACATCCAACGTAGTGGAGGTCTACATTCACTACCTGCGCGGTAAAGTTGATCTGGGTTTCCCGCGCCCGCTCATCCGCACGGTTCGCGGTGTCGGCTACACGATCAAGGAATGACGATGTTTACCCGTGTGCGTCGGCGATTATTGGCATGGAACACGCTCGTCCTCACGTTGCTCTTGCTCGTTGTCGGCACGGTGATCTACATCAGTTTCGCGCGCAGTTCGCGCGCCGAAGTGGATCACAACCTTGCCGCCACGAGCGATCTGACGTTGCATGAACTGACGGAACATGGCCTCCGCTTCGACCGTGAGGGGTACAGTGGCGGCTCTTTTATCGTCGTCACGGACGGTGTGGGGCAGCCCATCGCCAATCCGCAGCACGTTGAGTTTGGCGCCACGACACCGCCCACAAGCAACGGTCAGCCGCGCTACACCACGATGACGCTCGCGGGGAACGGGCCGGTTCGCCTCTATCTCCGCCCGCTTGCCGGCGCGCGCCTGCCAAGCGGGACGCTGATTGTCGGGCAGAGTCTCGTCCCACGGGAACAGGCGCTGCATCGCATCCTGCTCGTCCTCTTAGTTGTCGGGAGCGTCGGGTTACTGCTCGCCTTGTTCGGCGCGTGGTTCCTGACCGGGCGCGCACTCGTCCCGATCCAGGCTGCGTTCAACCGCCAACAGGAGTTCGTCGCCGACGCGGCACACGAACTGCGTACACCCCTGATGTCCCTACGCGCGGCAACCGATTTGCTGGCACAGCACAAGAACGAACCGCTCGTGGCAAACAGCGATCTATTCGATGATGTTCGGAGTGAACTTCTCCGGCTGGAGCGCCTGACGAGCGACCTGCTTACCCTGGCGCGCGGCGATCTCGAAGCGTTGGACCTCGCATTGGGAGCGGTTGATCTGGGGTCTCTGGCGTCGGACGTGGTGCGCAAGACGCTGCCATTGGCACAGGGGCATGACGTCCAACTGACCCTCGAGCACCCCGATGCGCCGCTGTATGTCGAGGTCGACCCGGACCGGCTTCAGCAAGTACTCCTCATCCTGCTCGACAACGCGCTCAAGCATACGCCCGAGGGCGGCACAATCACGGTCTCGTTCGCACGAAAGGGGAACGAGGCGCGGTTGGTAATCCACGATACCGGTGTCGGCATCCCCCCCGAAGCGCTCCCCCGCCTGTTCGATCGTTTCTACCGTGTCAATCGTGCCCGCGGGCGTCGTGACGGGGGCGCGGGCCTTGGGCTGGCGATTGCGCGCAGAGTCGTCGAGGCGCATGGCGGGCAGATCACAATCACCAGTACACCGGGCAACGGCACGAACGCCATCATTCGATTGCCACCCTCTGAGCGACTCAATCAGGTGGGAATCACCGAGCCTTCTGAGCCCGTTCGAGAAGCGTCGGCCGAAGGACGTCCGCGATGATCTTTTCGTCACCGGGCTGCATCGTCTGGGTATTGATGATGACGCTGTTCGGCATGGAACTCGGGCCGTTCGGCTCGAAGAGGTAGATGCGCGGGTCGCTGCTTTCCATCGCGAGGATAAGGGCGTGCGCGTCAATGCCACTCGACGGGGCGAAGCGGAGTTCGACGCGCGGAGTGATATGCTCGCGTCCGTCGTAGACGACCCGTGCCTCGACACCGGGGAGACCATCGAGCCGTTCGAGCATGTACTCCGCCTGCGCCTCCCAGCGCGCCAGGTCGGCGGCGTGGTCGCGTTGCAAATAGCGTTCGAGTGCGACGAGCAGGCCGACGATGTCCTCCTTCGCGGCCTTCGCAGCCCGCCCAACACTGTGGTTCGGGCTGCCGTTCGCCATGGCGGCGCGGATCAGGTCGGCGCGCCCGGCGAGGATGCCGGAGGATTGCGGCCCGTGCAATTCCTTGCCGCCGCTATAGGTGACGAGGTCCGCGCCCTCCGCAATGAAGCGGGTGAGGTTCTCCGGTGGGGGCAGCATCGCCGCCGCGTCCACAAGCACGGGGACGCCGTGCCGGTGGGCGATCTCGCAGGTTTGTGGCAGCGACAGCGCACCCCGGCTCGCCCACGGCGAGGCGAGATATTCGACGAGCGCCGTCCGTTCGGTGAATGCCGCTTCGAGTTGATAGGGGATCGTGCCGTGGCCGTAGCCGACCTCGACAACCCGCGCGCCCGCCACACGGACGGCGTGGTCGTAGCCATTGCGGTGCGCGCGGTGGATGATCGCCTCATTCTTCATGCCGGCGCTGTCCGGCAATTGCGCGATTTTGATCGGGTCTGTCCCGGCCATGCAGGCGGCGGTCGCGAGGAGCAGCCCCGCCTCCGCGCCGCCCGTCACCATGCCCGCTTCCGCTCCCGTCGCGCGGGCGATCACCTCGCTCGCCCTGGCCTGCAACTCATCGAGGAGAATATAGGCGCCCGCCGCCTCGCGCATCGCGTCGAGCACTTCCGGCGGCATGATTGAGCCGCCAAGCCGCGTATGCGTCCCGCGTGCATTAATCAGCGGCCGAATTCCGAGTCGTTCATAAATCCCGCTCATCGCATTCCCTCCGTATCATCAGTTGGATGTCGGAAACCGTAACGCAGAGGATACAGAGGGCGCAGAGATCACAGAGAATTCTTAGTTATTTCTTCTCTTTCTTTCCTCTGCGCTACCATGCCTTCACGCTACTGTGAGCGGCCACGCCCCGCGACGGGCCAGATCGCTTCGACGACGCCCTGGCGAGTGGCATAGTAGCAGTCGTAGAGATTGACGGTCGTGCAGACGTGGCCAGGGATCACCTCCACCGTATCACCGGGGCGGAGGTCGCGGGCAGGGCCTTCGACGATCATCGTGGTGTGCTCCTCGGAAAAGCCTTTGAAGGTGATGCCCTCCGGGTAGCCCTTGAGCGCCGGGGCGCCATGGTCAACGCCGAGCGTCTTGCGGCCCGTATCGAGCACGACCCGTTCCGGCAGCGGGCGGCTGATGACAGTCGCGAGGACGGTGAGCGCGGGCCGGAATCGCTCGCCAATGCCGCCAACGCCCGCGTAGGTGCTGTCCATGAAGACGTACGACCCGGCCTGCACCTCGTCGAACCCAGCCGTCGTGCCGGTATGCGCGAAGGTGCCGGTACCGCCGCCGGAGACGATGCCGACCGGGATGCCCGCCTGCTCGATCGCGTGGCGCGTCTCGATGATCGGGCCCATCGCCGCCGCGACCCGCCCGGCGCGCTCGCTATCGTCTTTGATGTTGACGAGGTGCCCCTCGTACGCCTGGATGCCCCGGAAGCGGATGCCGGGGAGATCGGATGCGACCCGTGCCAACTGCACCGCTGCTTCGCCCGGTTCGACACCGCAGCGGTTCATGCCGGTGTTCACCTCGACCAGCACATCGAGTTCGACGCCTTGCGCCGACGCCGCGCGGGCGAGATCGCGCAGATTCTCCGGGTCATCCACCGCGACGGTGACGCGTGTGTGGTGCAGGAGACCGATGAGGCGAGCGATCTTGGTCGGGCCGATGATCTGATTAGCGACGAGGATGTCCTTGATACCCGCCTCGGTCATCACTTCCGCCTCGCCCAGTTTCGCGCAGGTGATGCCGACCGCGCCGAGGGCGATCTGCTTGTGCGCGATCGTCGGGCTTTTGTGCGTCTTCGCGTGCGGGCGCAGTTTCGCGGGCTTACCGCGGAAGAAATCCGCCATCGTCCGCAGGTTATGCTCCATCGCGTCGCAATCAATGACTAAGGCGGGCGTGTCAATCGCTGCCTTCCCCATGCCAATCAGATTCCCCGGTCGTATTTCCGTTCTCGGCACCTCAGCCCCCTCTCCGCGATCCCCGTCTCCGTGCCCTTGCGAGGCATGGCTACTCTATCATGGAGCGACCCGGCGCGCATTTCCGAACGGCAGGAAAAAACGGCAGGAAAAACGGGAGCGATGCGCATCGCTCCCGTGCCGGCTCCGCCGGTTAATTGACGGTTCAGACGCCCAACTGATGGATATTGTGGTAGGGCGACGTACCCGTGAGGAGTCCGGTTGCCTTCGCGACCGTAACGTAGTCCGGTGTCGCGACGACGAAGGTGTAGTGTCCCGGAATTGCCTGCGGGGGTGGCGGGAAGTCGCGGGAGAGCGCACCATCGGCGCCGGCAGTGGCGGGAATCGCCGCAATTGGTAGCCCAAGCGGATCGTAGAGCAGGATCAGGTAGGCCGCCCCTGGATTCAAACCCGTGACCTTGAGCGTTGAGTTTTGGCCATAGGTGACACTGGCGGGGAGCGTGATCGTCGGCGCGGCGAGCGCGGGCGCGGCGAATGCCAGTAAGGCGAGTGTGGCAGCCAGTGCAGCGATCATTCGACGTAGACGCATCGTGGGCCTCCTTCTTAGAGATGGTTCCATCCGGTCCGACACCATGACGCACGGCGCACCCGCTCAATGGAACGCAATTTGCCGCCGATTGGATGTATGGCCGTCGCGTTATGGTTGTCTCCCTCCTTCCTCACGACGCGTTACCCGCTACTTCCCGGCCTCCTCGACATACTGGACGAGGGAGCGGACCATCACGCCTGTCGCGCCCTTCGGGGTGTAGGGGCCGTTTTCGGCGGTCGCGGCACTCCCCGCGATGTCGAGGTGGATCCACGGCTTGCCCTCGACGAACTCACCGATGAAGAGCGCCGCGATGATCGCGCCGCCGCCGCGCCCGCCGGTGCTCTTGAGGTCCGCGATGTCGCTCTTCAATTGCTCCTTGTACTCATCCCAGGTTGGCAACTGCCAGATGCGCTCCCCCGCGTTGCCCGCCGCCGCGATGAAGCGATCCGTCAAACCCTGATCATTGCCCATCACCGCGACGGCGATATTGCCGAGGGCGACCATTTTCGCGCCGGTGAGCGTGGCGAGATCAATGATCTCGTCCGCGCCCGCCCGCGCGGCGTGGGTGACGGCGTCCGCGAGCACCATCCGCCCCTCGGCATCCGTGTTGCCGATCTCGAACGTCTTGCCATTCAGCGCGGTGACGACATCGCTCGGGCGCATCGCCGTGCCGCTCGGCATGTTCTCTGCCGCCGCCATAATGCCGATCACCCGCACATTCGGCTTGATCTGTGCGATGGCGTACATCGCGCCGAGCACCGCTGCCCCGCCGCCCATGTCTGTCTTCATCGCATACATGCCGTCCTGCGTCTTCAGGTCGAGACCGCCCGAGTCGAAGGTGATCGTCTTGCCGACGAGTGCGACCGTTTTCGTCGCACCCCCCTTTGGCTCATAAACCATTTCGACCAAACGGGGCGGGGCAGCACTCCCCTTACCGACCGCGAGGATGCTGTGGTAGCCGCCGCTGGCGAGCGCCCTCTCATCGAGCACCTCGCAGGGGAGGCCGGAGTCGCGCGCCACCCGTTGCGCCCAGGCAGCGATCTGCGGTGGCGTCTTGTCGTTGGAGATCGTGTTGACGAGGTCACGCGCGAGGGCGACGCCCGCCGCAATCGCCTGCCCGTGCGCGACGGCACCCTCCGGCACCGGCCCGGACGACCAGAGTTCAATGGATGCGACCGCTTTGGATGATTCCTCGCCGTCGCTCTTGTAGCGCGCGAAGCGGTAGAGGGCGAGTGTCAGCCCCTCAACGACCGCGCTGACCGCGTCGGCATCCGCGCCACCCGGCAGCAGTGCCGCGACCGATCTCGCTCCCTGGTCCTCTGCCCGCTTGACTGCCGCGCCATATGCCCGGCGCAGCGATTCGCCGCGCAGCGCGGGGTCGTCACCTTCGCCGGTGCCCGCGAGGACGAGCGTGCGCGCGGGCAGTTTGCCAAAGGTCGGAATCGCAGTGACTTGCCCCGCTTTGCCCGTGAACCCGGTCGCATCGAGCACAGACGCGAGTTGCCCATTGAACCGGTCGCTACCGTCCAGCCCCGCCGGTACGCCCGCCCCCGCGCGGACGGGCAGAATGATTGCGTCCGCGCTCGCCATCAGGGCATCCCCGGATTTCGTCGTGATCGTCAAGGCCATCGTCGCATCCCTCCTCTTCATCTATCCCGACACGCCAACAGTGCAGATATGCAGTATGACACAAGGGTGCTACAGATACCTTCGCGACTCGCTCTCTACCAGTTAGGCGACCGGTAGAGAGGAGCGAGCAGCCTGATACCACCGCGCGCTCACGGTGATTGATGACCTCATTCGCCGTCGAGAACCTGGAAATGTACTTCTGTTGGCTCGCAGTCCTCGCCATTGATGGGGGTAACGTCCATCGGGCACGCGGAGAATATCAGTACGACAGGTACGAGTGCCCGAAGGATCACATAATCGCCCGACCTGCTCACCGGCGGCTCGATCGCGAGGAACATATTCTCCCGGATGGGGATATTCATCCACAGGTTGAGGGGATTTGGCGCCACCGGCGGGGTAATGCCAAGCACGGCCAACGCCGCGATAAAGTTGTCGCGACAGTTCGCATGCCCCGGTGGACAACCATAATTGTCATAGACCCACGAGTCACAGCAGGCGAAGAGTGTGTCATGCACGCCCGGAGAGGTATCTTCCTCCATGACGAGCATGGCGTTCCGGCGATTGCTGTAGAGCGTGTCGCCTTTCTGCGGCCAGAGTTTGAACAGCATCCGCCGCGTCTGCTCCATCGAGAGATATTCGGTCGAATCATCTGTGCAGAAGGCCCAGGTATCAACGACCTGGCTGCCATGCGTATTGATCAATTTGACCGCTTCCCCCGCGCGAATCGCGACAGCATGGCCGCTTTTGGCTGGGATCGTCTGTGTCGCTGGTTCGGCGTTGGCGGAACCCATTCTTCATCGTACCTCCCGTGAGATCTCCTCGCCACCAAACGTGTCGTGGCGCATGAAGGCGCTATGTGAACGCCGGCAGTACCTCGGCGATCACACGCTTCAGTTGCCCGATCTGATCCCAACTCGTGCAACGCAGTGTCACTTCGTGGAAACCCATCCGCTCGTAGGCGCGCAGGTGCTCGATGCACGCGGCGGGGGAGCCGGTTGCCGTCCAGCTTGCGACCCGTTCCGTCGCGTAATCCATCATGTAGTACGTGTCGAGGAACTGCTTGGACTCCGCGAGCGCGGCATCCCGATCCTCGTTCACATTGATATTGTGGTAGAGATGAGTTTCGAGTTCGTCCGGGTTGCGGCCCGCTTCTCGGACTTTCGCGCGGACGTCGGCGATCCGCCACGCGACATCTTCCGGGTCGGAGAGCGAGGTCTGCCAGCCATCGGCATGGCGGGCGACGCGCCGGTGCGTCCGCTCGATCACTTCGCGGCTGCCCTGGGCGTTGTTCGCGATCCAAATCGGCGGGCGCGGTTTGGCAGCGGGCTTCGGCTCGATGGTCACGTTTGCAAACTGGTAGTGCTTCCCTTCATGCGTCACATTGTCCTCGGTCCAGAGGCGCTTGAGTATCGTGATCCACTCAGTCAGCCGCTCGACTCGCGCCTTGTTGTCCACGCCGTACACTGTGTTCTCGATGTCGCCACCCGCCTGCGGAACGATGCCGGTGCAGCCGACCATCACTGTTCGCCCCTCCGCGAGGAGATCGAGGCTCGCCCATTGATAGGCGAGCATCACCGGATCGCGCAAGGTGAGACTCGCCATGCAGGCGGGGCCGAGCCGGACGCGCTTCGTCCGGGCGGCGACGCCGGCGAGGAGCGCGATGGACTCCATCCGGGGCTTCCCAAAGAGACTATCGCCGACCCAGACGGATTGAAACGCACCCGACTGATCGGCAATCTCCGCCGTCTTCAGCATTTCCTCGGCGGTCGTCGCGCCGAAGAGGACACCACGGTTCGGTAGTGTCAGGCCAAACTTCATCGTATCCCTCCTGTCTGTATCCGGCACTATACCTTCAGCGCATCCCAGCAGACGCGGGTGAGGCGCGCGATGGTCTGCTGCGCGGCGGCTGCGCCCGGCATGCCGTCCGGCATCTCCACCGGCACATGCTCTGTGTAGACGGTGAGGATGAAGAGGGGATCGTCACCCTGAAAGACGATCCCGGCATCGTTGTAATTCCGCGCGCCGGTGCCGGTCTTGTGCGCGACCTTCGTGCCCGTCGGCAGGAGCGCGGGCATGCGGGCATTCAGTTTCTGCCAACTGAGGATCTCCATCGCCAACCGGCAGAGTTCCGGCGTGCAGCCGAGCCGCCGGGCCGCATCCGCGTCGCGCGTCCCCGCGAGGATAGATTCGAGCAGCAGACCGACATCGGCGGGTGTTGTCGCGTTCGTCTCCTCGACGGCGTGATCGCGGGCGAGATTGCCCGGCGGCATGCCGTGGCGGTGGGCTGTTCCCTGCATGCCGATGGACCGGCAGAGGGCGTTGACGCGATCCAACCCGACCATCTCCGCGATTGTGCCCGTGCTGGCATTGTCGCTGACGATAATCATCATCACGAGCGCGTCCCGGAACTGGATCGTGAAGCCGGGCTGGAAGTGCTGGAAGCAGCCGCTGTTGTTGTCCTGATACTTTGCCGTGATCGTCACCGGCTGATCGAGCGCGAAATCCCCCGCACTGACGCCCGCGAGCGCGGTCATCAGAATGGCGATCTTTCGCGTGCTCGCCGAGGGCACGATGGTATGCCCATGCCGGTCAGCGGCCTCGCCCGTTCGCAGATTCTTGAGATACCAGCCGGTGTGGAATGGCTGCGTGTCGCAGAGGCCGTTGAGTTGGCGTAAAAGGTCTTGCATTGGCTCTAACCCCCGACTCCCTTCCCCATCCTGCCCATGCTGCCCAGAGGGCGCCCGGAAGGGAGATACATGCAGTGGAACGTCAGTCGGATAGCGTAGCCACCGCCGGGATGCCGGTCGCGGCGATGGCGCGGTTGAGGATGTTGCCCTCTTCGGCGAGCGCGTTTTTGAGGCGCATCAGTTGCTCGTCCAGTCGCTCGGAGAGTTCGGTGGAAACCTCCTCCGATTGCCGCGTAGGAACGTAATCGGCGCTGTCCACGGTATCGAAGAGCGCGTTGAATTTCTCCTGCAAGCCGATGGGGAAGAGGGTTGGGCTTTTGGAGCGGACATCAATCAACGCCCGCTCGATGGAGGCGAGTTCGTTCTTCAACTCCTTCGCCGCCGCGCGGACGGCTACTGCCTTTTCGCCCCTCTCGTCATCCTTGAACCGCTCTTCCCAATCCTCGACCTGGCCGCGCACGGTGCGGATGCGCGTCACGGCGCGATGCGTCTCCGCCAGCCGGTCACGCATCCCAAGCAACATATCCCTCTGAGCGATGAGTTCCCGCTCGCTTGCCGTGATCCGTGGGTCGCGGATGATCTCGACCGGTTGGGTGAACGTCTGATCGCCGATCTTCAGTTCCACGGCATAGATGCCGGGAATGACCATCGGGCCGACCGACCGTTCCCAGACGTTGAGGTCCGGCGCGTTGAGGTTCGGTACACCCGTGTAGCGCATATCCCAGATAAGACGGTTGACGCCTGGGTGCAAGGACTGAGGACCGAGGGATGAGGACTGAGAATCCGGCTCCTCCTCGCTCGTGTAGGTGCGTACGATGGCACCCTTTTCGTCTTTGATGGTCAGCGTGAGACCATCGGTGGGTGATTCCGCCAGGTAATACTGGATGATGACGCCATCGGGCGGGTTCGCCCCGGCATTGACGTACTCCTTGCGCGTCGTGCCATCCGGCCGCTTCGCGGTGAGATACGAGACGACGCTCGTCGCCGCGTGGCCGTGATTGATCATGCCTTCGATTGGCTCGCCGCCGAACCCCTGATGGATACGCACCCGCACCGTCGGGCGCGGCGCGAAGAGCAGTGCCCCATCACCCTTGACGCCCGCCGCGATCTGCCGGAAGGGTGTCACATCGTCGAGGACCCAGAAGGCGCGGCCATGTGTCGCGACGACCATGTCCGTCCCCTTGATGATCAGGTCATGGATCGGCACGACGGGCATGTTGCCCAACGGACGCCCGCCGCCAACGCGCTGCCAGTTGCCGCCGTCATCGAAGGAGAGATAGATGCCCGTTTCCGTGCCCGCATAGAGGAGGCCACGCTGCTCCGGGTCTTCGCGCACGACGCGCGTGAAATCACCAGCGGGGATCCCATTCGTGATCTTTGTCCAGGTCTTGCCGGAGTCGGTCGTCTTGTAGATGTACGGCGTCGTGTCGTCGCTCTTGTAGCGCGTCGCGGCGACGTAGGCGGTCGCGGGATCGTGCGGCGACGGCTCGATAATCGAGATCAGCGCCCACTCCGGCAGATCGGGCGGCGTGATGTTCGTCCATGTCTTGCCGTTGTCTTCCGAGATGTGTACCAGGCCGTCGTCCGAGCCCGCCCAGAAGACGCCCGCTTTGTGCGGGGATTCGACGAGGGCGAAAATCGTGCAATAGACCTCCGCGCCGGTGTTGTCCCGCGTGATCGGCCCGCCGGAGGATTGAAGCCGCGAGGGATCGTTGCGCGTCAGGTCGGGGCTGATCGCCTCCCACGTCGTACCGAGATCGGTGGAGCGGAAGACGCGGTTGCCGGAGACGTAGAGCGTGTTCGGATCGTGGCGAGAGAAGAAAATCGGGAAGGTCCACTGGAAGCGATACTTCAAATCCACCGCGCCGAGCGCCCAACCGTACAGTTCGGGCCAGACGGTGATGTTGCGCCGCTGCCCGGTGCGATGATTGTAGAGGTGCATCCGGTCGTTGAAGGCGCGCGGGCCAATCGGTCCGGAGGCGACGACCAAATCCGGGTCGTCGTGCTTGACGCCGATGTAGCCGCTCTCGCCGCCGCCCGGCTCGAACCAGTCCCGCTCGTGGATTGCCCCCTCGACCGACATACTCGGCACCGAGATCGCCGTGTTGTCCTGCTGCGAGCCGTAGACACGGTAGGGGAAACGGTCATCCGTCGTGACGTGGTACAACTGCGCGGTCGGCTGGTTATAGAGCGTGGACCACGACGCGCCGCCGGTGTAGGTGACGCACGCGCCGCCATCGTCCCCCTTAATCATGATCCGGGTGTTGTGCGGGTTGATCCAGAGGGCGTGCTCGTCGCCGTGCTGCGACGGATACTGCGTGAAGTTCCGCCCGCCGTCGGTGGATTTCCAGACCGCGTAGTCAAGGCCCCAGATCGTGTCGGCATCCTGCGGATCGGCGATCAGATGGCAGTAATACCAGGCGCGAGTGCGGAGGAAGGGCGCATCGCTCACGCGCTCCCACCGCTCGCCGCCATCGTCGGTGCGGAACAGCCCGCCATCCTCCGCCTCGACAATTGCCCAGGCGCGGTCGTCCGACGCCGCGCAGGCGATGCCGATCTTACCAAGCACGCCAGTGGGCAGGCCGGGCTTGTGCGTCAGTTCGGTCCAGGTATCGCCGCCGTCGGTCGTCTTCCAGAGGCCGCTCTCTTCGCCGCCGCTGATCAGTTGGTGCGGGTAGCGTTGTGCCTGCCAGATCGAGGCGTAAAGGATGCGTGGGTTGTGCGGGTCCATCGCGATGTCGTGCGATCCGGCGCGGTCGCTCTTATGCAGCACCAACTCCCATGTCTCGCCGCCGTCCGTGGAACGATAGACGCCACGCTCCGGGTTTGTTCCCCATGCGTGGCCGAACGCCGCGACGTAGACAATCTCCGGGTTCTTCGGGTGGATGCGAATCTTGCCGATATGGCGCGTCGCTGCCAGCCCCATGTTCCGCCACGTCTTGCCGCCATCGGTGGATTTGTAGACCCCATCGCCATGCGAGACATTGCCCCGGATCGTCGCCTCGCCCGTGCCCGCGTAGATGACATTCGGGTCGGACTCCGAGACGGCAATCGCGCCGACCGCCGCCGTTGTGAAGAAGCCATCCGAGACATTGCGCCACGTCGTGCCGCCATCATTGGTCTTCCAGACGCCGCCCGCGCACGCCCCGTGGTAATAGGTCATTGGGTCCGAGACATCCCCCGCCACCGCCACGCATCGCCCGCCCCGATGCGGCCCGATGCACCGCCATTCGAGCGATTCCAGCAAACTTTCCGTGACACCCATCGCGGCTCCCCTTCCTGATCTGTCCACTATTCATTCGTGGGACAGGATTTTACCCTGTCGCCTGTTGCTCGTAGGCTGAAGCATGCGCCACCGGCTCTAGAGTTCGTTACGCTCCTCGACTTTCGCGTCGTCTATCGTGAAGCCGAGGCCGGGTGTGGTCGGGAGGGCGATCACGCCGCGCGCGGGCTGCATCGTCTCGGTGTGGAAATACTGCTTGCCCGGCTGGTTGCGCAGCAGGTATTCCGCCATCGGGAACGTCGCCGGAGACCCGGCGGCGATCACATGGACGGCGGCGTGAATTGAGTGGCCGTGTGGCACGACCTGCCGCCCGAACGCGGAGGCTAAGATGCCGATCTTCACCAACTCGCTGATGCCGCCGCACCAGTCCGGGTCGGCTTGCAAGACATCTACCGCGTCCGCCTGCAGAAGTTGCAGAAACCCCCAGCGGGTGTACTCATGCTCGCCCGTTGCGATCGGGATATTTGTCGCGCGGCGAATCATCGCGAAGTCGTTGATCCGGTCCGGCGGCACGGGTTCCTCCATCCAGCGCGGGCGATACTCGGCGATCCGTTCCAACATGCGGATCGTGTATGTCGCGTCCCAACTCATGAAGGCATCGAGCATGATCTCAATGTTCGGCCCGACCGCTTCGCGCACCGCGCGCACCATCGCGACGTTGCGCTCCATACCAGGGAGGCCGTCGCCGGGGCCATAGCGGAAGAACCATTTCTGCGCCGCGTACCCCGCCGCCACCATCGCTTGCGCGCGCTCGCGGATCAGGCCGGGATCGTGCGAGTGGCCGAGCATCGAGGCGTAGCAGGCGACCGATTCCCGCGTCGGGCCGCCGAGCAGGCGGTAGATGGGCTGGCCGAGCAGTTTGCCGCGCAAATCCCAGAGCGCGTTGTCCAGCGCGCTGATCGCCATCATCTGATTGCCCTTACGGGCGTGCCGGTCCTGCCGGTAGAGAATGTCCCAGAGATGCTCGCCCGCCAGCGGATCGCGCCCGATCAGATGCGGCGCGAGTTTGTGGCGGATAATCGCGGCGCTCTCGGCGAAGATCGGCCCGAAGATGCCCCGCGCGCCGTCATCCGTCTCGATCTCGACATAGATTGCCTCGATGCGGTTGCTCGCTTGCGCCGGGCCACGAGCGGCGAACTCGGGGTACATATCGAGCATCTGCGCCTGACGTTCCTCGGGGGAGAGGACATCGCCATGTCCGGAGACCTGGAAACAGCGCACCGCCCGGATCGTCATTGCTTGCCCCTTCCTTCCAGCCCCATAACGCGAATAGCGGTATTCTATCGCAGATCGAGTCGCCATTGGTTGAGCATTGTATCGGCATCTGGACGCACCCGCGTCTTCCCCCTATGATCGCTCTGCCGGGCGGGGGTGTCGCTCCGGCATCTCCGGGTTCGGGAGGATGAGCCCGGAGAGCATCGTGTCAGACAAGCCGGAAAGGGCTGGGAGATGAGAAGAACGTCGCGACCCATGCACGCGTACGGAGCCCGGGGCGGCGTCGTGCTGCTCATTGTCCTGCCGATCCTGCTCGCCGCGTGCGGCGGATCGAGCGCGACGAGCACGCCGACTGCTGCCAAACCAACAACTGCCGCGAGTCCGAGCGCGGCCGCCACAACCGCTCCGACGACGGCTCCCGGTGCGACAACCGCAGCCGGTTCAGTCGCTCCCGCTGCAACGTCCCCCGCCGCTTCCAGTATCGCCAATGCGACCGCGGCATCCACGACGACCGCGAGTACGAGTACATCCGCTGATCCGCGCGGCCCGGCGCCCGCCAAGAGAGGCGGTGGCGGCACATTGCACCTGCTCTTCTGGCAGGCGCCGACCGTGCTTAATGTCCATCAGGCGTCGTCGGGCAATGGCAAGGATCAGCAGGCGGCGCGCATCGCGACGGAACCGCTTGCCGTCACCTCCGCGAACGCGCTGACGCCGGATGTGCCCGTACTCGTCAAAGAGATTCCCTCCGCCCAGAACGGCGAACTGGCGGCGGACGGCACGAGCGTGACGTGGAAACTGAAGGACGGCGTCAAGTGGTCCGACGGCACACCGTTCACCTCGGCGGATGTCAAGGCGACCTACGACTACATCAGCAATCCCACCAGCGCCTCGGCGGACATTACCTCGTACTCCGATATCGCTGTCGTTGCGACGCCGGATGCGACGACGGTGAAGATCACCTTCAAGCAACCGACCGCCCTCTGGTGGTTGCCGTTCACGAACTACACCGGCGTCGTGCTGCAAAAGGCGCAACTGGACAAATGCACCTCGCCGAAGGAATGCCCCGCGAACACGAACCCGGTCGGCACCGGGCCGTACAAGGTGAAGTCCTTTGTCCCCGGTGACAATGTCCAGTTCGTCATCAACGAGAATTATCGCGACGCGAACGCCCCGTACTTCGACGCGATTGACTACAAGGGTGGCGGCGACGCGGGTACGGCGGCGAAGGCGATCATCGCGGGCAATGCGGACTATGCGTGGAACCTGCAAGTGACACCGGAAATCCTCAAGCAGGTGACGAGCGCCGGGAAGCAACTGAACATCACGACGGGCAACGGCGTCGAGCGGATGTCGGTCAACTTCACCGACCCGAACAAGGATGTGAACGGCGAGAAGTCGTCGCTCCAAGCGCCGCATCCCTTCCAATCGGATCCGAAGGTGCGCGAGGCGTATTCATGGCTGATTGATCGAGATTCGATCGCGAAGAACCTCTACGGCGATGCCGCCGTGCCGACCTGCAACGTCCTGCCCAGCGTGCCACCGCAGACCATCTCCAAGAACACGAAGTGCGGCTTCGATGTCGCGAAGGCGAACCAACTGCTCGATCAGGCGGGCTGGGTGAAGGGATCGGACGGCATCCGCGCGAAGAACGGCATACGGATGCATGTGGCGATCAGCACGACGGTCAATGCGGTGCGCGAGAAGGAAGAGCAGGTGATGAAGGCGGCCTTCCAGCGGGCGGGGATCGAGATGGAGATCAAGAATGTGGACGCCGGGGTCTTCTTCGGCAAGCCGGACAACCCGGACTCATTCGCGCGCTTCGAGAAGGACCTGCAACTCTTCAGCGGCTCGCCCGGCTATCCGGATGCGCAAGCCTACTTCGATAGCTGGACGACCACCCGCATCGCGCAGAAAGCCAACGGCTGGGGCGGCGCGAATGTCGAGCGCTTCAGCGATCCGCAGTTCGACGCGCTCGTGACGCAACTGAAGGGCGAACTGAATCAGGACAAGCGCAACGCGCTGCTCATCCAGTGCAACGATTACATCGTCAGCCACGATGTGAACATTCCGATCGTGGATCGCGCCGCCGTCAGTGGCCGTCGCACCGACCTAATCAACACCAACCCCTCACCGTGGGACGCGACGACGTGGAACATCGCGTACTGGCAGATCAAGAAATAGCAATGAGCAATGAGCAATGAGGTTGGGCATGCCCCCTCATTGCTCATTGCAGGGCATTACAAGAGCATGTGTACAGGGCCGAAACCACGAGACATCTCAACCCCTCGGTTTCGGTTCGTTTTCTGGTTGAGTCGGTATCGGTCATTTCGCAGGCACATAGCAAATCTACGTTGCCTCGATTGCTGCTCGTGCTCTCGCAAGTTGGCTCTCGTACGGTCGGCTCGCTATGACCGGGATGCGATGAAGATCGGCTTCCGCACGCAGCCAGTTGCCGTAATGCCAGCTCGCTTGCGCGTTCTTCCGGAGCCTTTCTTCCGACTCAACCTCGAGACCTCGCCCGCGTTCGCACATCGCGCGGAGAATATCGGTCTCGGCCCGCGCATGGAGAAGTAATCCCCGTACCTGACCCGTGAGCGGGAAGCCGGGGAACCGAGCCAGCGCGCTCGTATACGGGAGGGTCATCATCCGAGGACGGATGAAATCCCCTTCCAGAATCATCGGCGCCATGTCAAGCACCCCGATCAAGTGGGCGGCGATCATGGATAAGGGTATCTCGAATTCCCGCGCTACGGCAACGAAGCCTTCATAGACTGTAGTGCTGCTCTGCCAAATATCCGGATCCTGCGAGAACCGATGAATAGCGGGCGCCTCCACTGAGGACATTGTCTCCAGGATCGCGAGCCGAAGGTCATCGAGCGGAAGGATCGGCAGGTTGTAGTGCGCAGCAAGATGTCGCGCGAGAGTCGTCTTGCCTGTCCCGCTGCTGCCGCCGATGAGCAAAATACGCCAGCTGATTCGTTTCATAAGCGCTAGCCTGGCACAATCGTCTTCACGCTATGAACCGCCGCTTCCAATCATTTGCGCCGCCCTGAAAAGGAGCATAGAGAAGGCGGTCCCGAACAGTGCGAGGCATTGCTGGATTCGCCCGTCGTTTTCGCACCGTTACCCTTCTCACAAACATCATCTCGATTGCTCTCTCCATCTCCGAGTTTGGAGACGCGTTCTCGTCTCCTTCTCAACAATCCTCTCCTTGAACGCTTCGCGCAGTTCGCGGAAGTCTTCGGGGCGCTTGCGCGGAGAGAGCGCCCCGAAGGTCAATTCCGCAACCGAGCGAACCGGGTGCAAATGGACCTCCTGCGTGCCAGGGTCGGGTAGCGAGATTGCGATCTTGTCTCCTTCTTTCAATCCCAACGCCCGCCGAATTTCCGCCGGGATAGTGATCTGGCCTTTTCGCGTCATTACCGTCAATCGTTCCTGCATGGCCTCATTCCCGTCGCGTTGTCCCTCATCACGCTATGTCCTACTATTATTGCGATAGTACTACGTTACCGCGAACGGTAGGCGAATGGGAGCAATAGATGACACGTCAAGCGCTCGTTGAGGCAGCGCGGGGAGACCGGCCGCTCGATCTGGTTATTCGGGGCGGGGAGATGGTCAATGTCTACACCGGCGAGATTGCGCGGGCGGACATCGGTATCTTCGGAGATCGCATCGCCGTGGTGGATTTCGGCGGCGCATTCGGGCTGACTGCGCGGGAGGAACTGGACGCACGCGGCCTGATCGCCGTGCCGGGCTTCGTGGACACGCACGTCCATATCGAGTCCACGATGGTCACGCCGCCGCACTTCGCGCGCGCTGTTCTCCCCTTCGGCACGACGACCGTCGTCATTGATCCGCATGAGATCGGCAATGTGACGGGGCGCGCGGGCGTCGAGTATATGCTGCATGCCAGCGAGGGGTTACCATTGCGGGTCTACGTCACCGTGCCGTCCTCCGTCCCGGCGGTGCCGAGCATCGAGACGGCGGGCGCGGCGTTCGATGCCGGAGATGTGGCGGAGATGCTCGCGTGGCCACGTGTCGTCGGCGTGGCCGAACTGATGGATTATCCCGGCATCGTCCGGCAGGAGGCGCGCACGGCGGCGATTGCCGAGGCGGGCCTCGCGGCGGGCAAGAACCTCGAAGGGCATGCACCACTGCTCACCGGGCGCGAGCTAGCGGCCTATCTCGCCGCCGGGGTGGATTCGGAGCATGAGTCGCGCACGGCGGCGGAAATGGTCGAGAAGCTGCGCCTCGGCATGTGGGTCTACGGGCGCGAAAACACCTTCCGTCGTACCGCCGCCTTCCTCGCCGATGCCTTGAGGGATATCCCCCAGCCATGGAATGTCGCCATCTGCACGGACGACATTGATCCCGCCGACCTGCTGCTGCACGGGCATATGGATCGCGGCATGCGCGTGCTGCTCGACGCGGGCGTTGATCCGGCGCTCGTCGTCCGCTTCGCGACGCTGAACGGTGCGGTGCGCTATGGCCTCAACGACCTCGGCGCAATCGCGCCGGGCAAACTGGCCGATATCGTACTGGTGCAATCGTTCGCGGATTTCCGCGCGAAGATTGTCCTCGCCGGCGGGCGTATCGTCGCGCGGGATGGCGAGATGGTCACAGCGTTCGCCGACCCGGCCCCGCCGCCGCGCGACAACACCGTCCGCATCGGCCCCGTCTCCGCCGATACCTTCCGATTGCGCGTGCCCGGCGATCTGCCGGAGGGCGAGGTGGCGCTGAAGTGCATTGACATTGATCCTGTGCGCACGACGCAGCTCGGCGACATCACGCTCCATTTCGACGGTGGTGAATGTGCCTATCCGTTGCCGGACGACGTGCTACTCCTCAGCGTCGTGCCGCGCCATGGCCAGGCGCACCCGCCGACCCTTGCCCTCCTGCGCGGCCTGCCGCTGCGTGATGGCGCGCTGGCAACGACCGTCGCGCACGACAGCCACAACCTGATCGTCGCGGGGCGCAATCCGGCGGACATGGCTGCTGCCGTACAGGAAGTCGCGCGGCTTGGCGGTGGTGTCGCGCTCGTTGTCGGCGGGGAGATTCTCGCGACGGTGCGCTTGCCGGTCGCGGGCCTGATGTCGGACGCGCCGGTGGAGGAGATCGCGGCGGAAGTGCGCGCCTTCAACGAGCGGGCACGCGCGCTCGGCCTCGGTGGCTCCTCGCCGGTGCTCGCCATCTCCAGCCTCGCGTTGCCTGTCTCGCCCTTCGTCCGCATCACCGATCGCGGCGTCGTGGACACGCTGACACAGGAATTCATCGCGATGGGTGTGAGGTAAATGGCTGGTTCCTCACGCTTAAGCGCTGGCGCATCATGCGTCAACCACGCGGTGGGAATACGGCGCGGGCCGTACCGCCGAAGATTAAAGCCCGCGCTTCTTCCGTCTTGTCGGCGAATTGCCCCATCGGGCCATGCAGCGCGTTGCCGTACCCCTCGCGCGCGTCCACCGGTGGGTAATCGCTACCCCACAGCATGCGGCGCGGGCCAAAGATATCGTAGACCTGCGAGAGATACGGCGGGATCGGCTGCACAAAGGGGAACGGCTCCGTGACGGGCATCGCGCGCTGGCAGAACTCGCCCAAGCCGGTGATTTTGATGAAGCAATTCGGGAAGCGGGCGAGCGTAAACACCTGTTGCCGCAATGCGCGTTCGGCATCGGTCGTATCAGGGCGGCTGTGGGAGCCAAGATGCTCGATCACGATGCGTACGTCGGGAAGCGATTGCACCAACGCCGCGAAGCCGTCCGATGCGAACTCCGCGCTCGACCCGAAACAACTGACCGCGAGGCCAAGGCGACCCGCCGCGCGCCAGATCGCCAGCGGATCATCACCCGGCGAGCGTGTCGTCGCGCGAAGCCGCACGCCGCTGGCGCCCTGCTCCGCGAGGTGGTGCAGTGTTTTGGGCGCATCCGGCTGCTCAGTATCCACGATAACGACGGGCGCGAATCGGCCGGGATAGCGCCGGACACATTCGAACTGGTAATCGTTGTTCATCTGCCCTTGCATCTGTACCAGTACGGCGTGTGCCACTTCGTAGCGATCCATCTGGAAAAGGAGCGTCTCCACTGGCTCGTACCACGAGAGGGAAATATGGCAGTGGCTATCCACAATCATCATATGCGTTCCCTCCCGTACGGGTTCCCACGAAACCACCACGCGGTTCGTTACCGGTCATCCATCTGCCATTGCTCGTGATGGATTACCCGCTCGCGGGGCGTGCGGCCACGTTTGAGGGAGGGAGAGGGGAGATCGGGCGCGGCGTAGCCGATGGGAATGACGGTGACGGGCTGATATTCCGCCGGGATGCCGAGGAGGGCACGGACGCCGTCGGGATTGGTGACGCCAACGAAGCCCGCCGCCAGCCCCGCGTCCACCACACCGAGGAGCAGGATCATCACCGCGCAGCCGATATCCATGTGCCAGTACGGGACGGGCCATGCGATCTCCGTCCCATCCGGGCGGAGTTTATCGGGCGCGCGGTAGCGGCGATGATAGACCTCCTCACTCGTGCAGGCGACGACCAGCGCGGGTGCGGCGGAAAGGAAGGGATGGAAACCGCTGCCGACATAGAACGACTCGCCGCACAACTCCGCCAGCGCCGCCCGCAGATCGGGCCGCGTGACACTGACGAATGCCTGCCCCTGCGAGTAGCCCGCACTCGGCGCGCGCATCGCGAGGGCAAGGAGGCCGTCGAGGACTTCCGGCGCGATGGGAGCCGGCTTGAAATTCCGCACGACGCGTCGCTTCAACACCGTGTCACGAAACTGCATCACGCGCTCCTCTCGCACCCTATCCAATCTCGCCGAGGGCGGCGTCGAGCGCCTCGATGATGCGGTCAATCTCCGGCGCGGTGATGACGAGCGGCGGAGAGAGGGTGATGACGCATTCGAGCCGGGGCACGGTCGCACTATTCTTGCCGACGAGCACGCCGCGCTTCTGCGCCTCGGCGATCACGCGGTTGACCTGCTCGGCGGGCAGGGGGTCCGTCGTGCCGGGATGGGCGAGTTCGACGCCGACGAGTAATCCTTTGCCGCGTACCTCGCCGACGATCTCCCGCCGCCCCTGCACGGCGCGGAGACCGGCATGCAGCCGGTCTCCCATCGCCGCCGCGTTCGCCACGAGCCCCTCCTCCTCAATGATCGCCAGATTCTCCAACCCGACAGCGCAGGCGACGGGATGACCGCCGTAGGTGCTCAACTGGTTGAACTGCACATTGTCCTTCGGGTCGCCGAGGAAGGCCTCGAAGACCGCGTCGGTTACGGCGGTGGCGGCGAGCGGGATGTACGCACTCGAAATCCCCTTCGCCATCGTGATGATGTCCGGCACGATGCCCCAGTTCTGGCAGCCGAACATCGTGCCCGTGCGGCCAAAACCGGTGATTACCTCGTCCTGGATGAGCAGGATGCCGTAGTTGTCGCAGATTTGGCGGATCAGCGGCCAGTACTCGTCCGGCGGGACGATCACGCCACCGCCGCCGATCACCGGCTCGCCGATGAAGGCGGCAATGCTCTCCGGCCCCTCGAACTCGATCACTTCCTCCAACTCCTGGGCGAGCCGGTGCGCGGCCTCGCGCGGCGTCATCCCGGCGAAGAGGCGGAAGGTGTCCGGCGGGCGAACATGGATGAAGCCCGGGAGCAGCGGCTCGAATCGCGTCTTGCGCGCGTACTGCCCGGTCGCACTCAAGGCGCCCATCGTCCAGCCGTGATAGCCGCGATAGCGGGCGATGATCTTCGTCCGGTTCTGATGCGGATACCTCTGCTGGACGTACTGGCGGGCGATCTTCAGCGCTGTCTCGACCGATTCGGAGCCACTGTTGACGAAGACGACGTGATTCACCGTACCGGGCAGAATCTCGGCGAGGCGGTGCGCCAGTTCGAGCGATGGCCGCGCGGGGCGAGAAAGGGGCGTGTACGGCAGTTGGCGCATCTGCCGCGCCGCCGCCTCGACCAACCGCTCCTGCCCGAAGCCGACGTTGACGCACCAGAGGCCGGCCATCGCGTCAATGTATTCCTTGCCGGACGCGTCCACGACCGTACAGCCATGCCCCTCGACCATCACGAGCGGCGGTTGCCGGAGCGCATGCTGCGTGAACGGGCGCCAGAGTTCATCCAAATCAGCGGTCGTCGCGTCTACGTGCGTGGCCATTCGTCCCTCCTCGCGTTGCATGGGCAATCTCATCGTCGCTGCGCGAACGATAGTCCCCCACGGTGGAAGATGCAAGCGCGTGCTGGGACCACGCAGAGAAAAGGGGAGCGGCGCGTGCCGCTCCCCTCTCGATTGTCCCGCGATCAGGCCGTGCTCGTTAGCCCTCACCCAACCGATGGATGAAATTCTTGCTCGGAGCGGGCGGTGGCGCCGGCGGGAGTGGCGGCGTTACCGATGGCGGCGTTGGTGGCGCCGTGGTCGGCGCGGCATTGACATCAACGCGCACGATCTGCCCCGTCGGCGGGCCGAAGCCCATGTTCGAGACATAGAGCATGCCATCGGGGCCGAAGGTCATCGCCGTTGGGAAGAAGAGGCCGCTGGCCACCACTTCCCACGAACCCGACGCGGTCATCCGCACGATGTTCCCCGAACCGGGCACCGGACCCTGATTCGGCACGGTGCTCATCTGGAGCGCATAGAGGCGGCCCTGACTGTCGAAAGCAATGCCGAGGACGGCGGACAGCCCGGTTGCAACGACGCTGATATCCCCGCTTGGAGTGATCTTCAGTATTTTAGAAGCACCCGTGATCGGGAATGTGCCGAGGTTGCCGACGTAGAAGTTGCCGTCGTGGTAAACCACCGCGGTTGGGACGCTGTGCCCCTGGCTGGCGGAGATGTCCACCACGCGGCTGATCTGCCCATCTGTCGTGATCTTGTCCAGTTCACCGTGATTCGGTTCGACGGCGTACAGCGTGCCACCGACATTGACCATGCTATACCAGGTACCATCGGGCTCGAAGTCGTCGGCTTCCGGCTTGGCGACCGGGTGGGCCCTCTGGAAGGCGCCGAGATCAGGACCGGGGGTCCAGGTGCCATCCGCATTCACCTTGATGATGCTGTTCGGGACATCAGGGTTGCCATGTGAGCAGCCACCGCCAGCGGTGAGCGCGTACAGCGTCGTGCCAATGAATTCAACATCCGAGACGCCTTGCACCGCGCTCTGCGCGCCCAGCCCATCCCGCGTGGAGGGCAGGCCCTGCACGACGGTCGTGACCTTGCCACTTGCGTCAATCTTCGAGATGCGCGCGGTCTTGCCGCCGGTATACGGGCCGACCGGAGTGGGAACCTGGTCGCACTTGCCGACCGTGGAGGTGGTACCGCCCATACCGCCCTCGGCGACGTAGAGGCTGCCGTCAGGGCCGAAGCGGAGGCCGCGCGGCGCTTCCAGGCCGGTGGCAAAGACCGAGACATTCGCGGATGGCGGGGGCGGGGGGCCACCTGGCCCGCCGGGTGGCGCCTGCGCCGCGATGCTGCTGAGTGAGAGGCATAACGCGAGGATCGTCGCGACGGTAACCAACGCGCGTGACCAGTGCCGGAATCGAACGGGAGTACAGGCCCATCCGTTGCTCTTCATTCCCCTCTCCTTACTGCTGACGACGAATGATCCCAAAGCCGTACTACGAACCCTCCTTTCCGCAGAGCAGCGACACATAGCTACTCAATCCGGGATGACCAGAGTTACAGGACCGTGATGCATGGCGAAGATGTCGGCGAGATCGCGTATCGCCATTCTACGGCTTCCCTATGCGCTGTCAACCCTCTCCACAATTGGGTCGTTCCGCTCTCAGCAAGCCGCTCGCGGAGCAGCATTGTGATCGCCGGACGGCGATATGGCGGCGCGGACATGCTGCGGTACAATGCCCGGACGGATCGCACGCGGGGTTGCGGGAAAACGAGCGAAGGGTGGTCGGCGCGTGGCGGTCAGTACACATCGGGAGCGGGGGCGTCTCAATCTGCTCTCGTCGCTGAAGTACCGGGAGAGCCGGACATTCTGGTTCGGTGCGACGATCGCGAGCATCGCGCAGGCATCGTTCCTCGTCTCGGCGGGCTGGCTCGCCTTCCAACTGCATGGCAGCGGCGCGGTCGGCCTCGTTACCTTCGCGACGATGCTCCCCCTCCTGATCGCGACACCGGTCGGCGGCCTCCTGGCGGACCGGATGGACCGGCGGACGCTGGTGATCGGCGCGCAGATCGTGCAGGGGATCGTCGCACTCATGCTCGGCACGCAGACGGTGTTCGGGGCGATGCCGCTGATCGAACTCGTGCTGCTCGTCTTTCTTTCCGGCATCGCGCGGGCCGTCGAACTACCGACGGTGCAGACGATGCTGCCGAACCTCGTCCCCCCGGAAGAACTCCTGAACACCTATTCGTTGAACGGTCTCGGCACGCTCGGCTCGCGGTTTGCCGGCCCCGCCGTGATGGCGCCGGTGCTCGCGACGCGCGGCGCGGGGCTGGCCTTCCTGATCATCGCCGCCCTCTATCTGCCCGCGCTCTCCTTCATCCTGCGGGTACCCCGCATGCCGCGCGCCAATCTCAGAATGGTCAGCGTCGGTGAGCAGATCCGCGAGGGTGGGCGGTACGTTCGCCAGCGGGGGATCGTCACGCTCCTGCTCGGGGTCGTCGCCCTTCATTGCTCCCTGACGATGGCCTTTGACTCGACACTGCCGCTCTTCGCGAAACAGAACCTGCGTGGCGCGGGGGCGATCTACTCCTCGCTCGTCGCGGCGATTGGGCTGGGTGCGATTGCCGCGACGCTCTTCCTCGCGGGCGTCCGGTCGCCGACGATGCGCGGCACACTGCTTTTCATCAGCGCGGTGATGAGCGGGGTCGCGACGGCGCTGATGTCCATCGCCGGTCTCTGGGCGCTCGCGATGCTCGCGATGTTCGTCGTTGGCGCGTCGCAGGCGCTCTTCATGACGCTCGCCATCACGCTGGTGCAGGAGGCGGTGCCGGACATGCTGCGTGGCCGTGTGACGGGCATCTTCATCATGAGCGCGGGGGGCATTATGTCCTTCGGCAACCTCGCCAATGGCTACCTCGCCGACCGCTTCGGCGCGTCGCCCGTTTTGGGCTTGCCGGCCGTGCTCTTCGTGCTGCTCATCCTGCTGATCAGCGCCCTGCGCCCGACGCTCCGCCGCCTGTATGAGGAAGGGACATTACCGGCGGATCGCCTGGAACCGGTCGGCGTGGCCGCTGGGAACGGCTGAATCCGCTCGCGCAGGCTTTCCGACCCGCATTGCCTACGCGTGGCTCATTGCTCATTGCTCACTGCTCATGGCTCATTGCTGCTCCATGTCGAAGACCAGTTCCATCGGCGCCCACCATTCGTCCGGCGTCGCTTCCGGCGCGCGCTCCTGCAAGGTCGCCATCAGGGCGTTCCATTCCGCCGATGTCGGATCGTCATTGATGCGCGCGAAGTCCCGCAGTGGGTCGAAGGCGTCGTCCGTCTCGATGTACATAAACATTCGCCGCTCACGCAGGAAAATCTTCATCTCGCGCACGCCGACCGCCCGCAACCGCGCGAGCACTCCCGGCCACACCGCGCGGTGATACTCCTTGTAGGCCGCGATCTTCGCCGGGTCGTCTTGCAGACAGAGCGTCAAGCCGTACGCTTTCATGGCGTTGCGCGGAAGATCGCGTTCATCGCGACGCGCCAGCTGGGGAGGGCAGGTTCCGCGTCTGCCGTATCGCCGATGCCGAAGCGTGTTGGGGATCCTGGTTGATCCGCACGGTACGAGGCAATCGTCTTGTGTACCGGGTCTACGTCCCAAACGACGAGCGTGCCCGCCGCGAAATAATCGCGGCGCTTCGCGGCGTAGGCGCGGTCAGCGGCAGGGCTGTAGTCGTATTCTGACCGTACCACGGCGGCGAAGATGGGTGCGCCCTCAATAAAGCGCATCGCGTTATCGGGAGGGTGAAAGGTGTACGACGCATCGGGGCTGAACGATTTCCGGTGCGGCAAATCAACGAGGAACGCGACGTTATCCGGAACCGCGCACCCGGAACCAGTTTGTTCCTCATAGTGCATCAAAGCAATGCAGATCTGGAATGAAACGCGGCCCGGCATGAAACCCGTAGGTGACATATGCACCAGCTCTCCATTCACGAGTTCGTACGTGCCGTTGTCCCTCGGGGCATTGTAGAGGTCTTCAATTGTCGCTTCCGTGCGTATCGCCATGATGCGCTCCTCGCTCCTTGACGCGGGTCTTCTCTCTCCAGTATAGCGAGAATCTTACGCGAGGCCACCGCTGGCGAGGGCGCGCACTTTCAGAACGCCGTAAAGGACAGCGAAGGTCGGGGTCGGGACGCCGAGCGCCTTGCCACGGCGGATGACGGCGCCTGTCAGTTGCTCCAACTCGACGCGGTTGCCGCGCTCGAAGTCAATGGACATCGAGGTCTTCTGCTCGTAGAGGAATTGCCAGATGACGCCCATCGCCGTCTCCTCGGCATCGTCCGGCAACGCGACGCCGCTCGCCCGCCCGACAGCGACACACTCCGCGATCAGCGTTCGGTAGAGGGCAGCCCCCTCCGGCGTCTCGCGGATCGGGCCGCAGGGCATCTGGCAGACGCTCGTCATCGTCGCGTGCGGCGCTTGCATGACGAACTTCTGCCAGACGGCGACGCGCGCGTCCTCGGCAATCTCCGTCTCCACACCCGCCGCGCGTAAGGCCGCCGCGACCCTCTCCACGCGCGGTGTCACGCCGCCTGAGAACTCACCGAAGACGACGCGGCGGAGCGTGCCCATTTGCTCGATCACGCCCGGCTCGGCAAGCGTCGAGCGGATGAAGGTCGTCCCGGCCAGCACATGCTCCGGGCCGAGGATCGCCGCCAGTTGCTCCGCGCTGTCTACACCGTTGAGGACTGTCAGCACCGCCGTGTGCGGGCCAATCACCGGACGGAGCGCGGTCGCGGCGGCCTCGGCGTCGTACCCCTTGACGGTGAAGAGGATGAGGTCGAAATTGCCGCTCGCCTCTCCCGGCGTGGCGACCGCATTGACGGACGGAAACCGATACGTCTGCTCATCAGTCCGCACTTCCAGCCCATACTCGCGCATCGCCGTCAGATGCGCCCCGCGCGCGACGAAGGTCACATCATGCCCCTGGTGCGCCAACATACCGCCGAAGTACCCGCCCAGCCCGCCGGACCCCATCACCAGCACGCGCATGCTCTGTCTCTCCTCTCAGATGGGTGGCACAGGTTTGTAACCTGTGGTCCGGTCGCAGGTTGCAAGCCTGCCCCACCGCTCGCTTTCTACGCTGCCGCCATTGCTCTGGTGCAACCAGTGTACGGTGCGCGGCATGGCGCGTCCATCGCCCGGGCCGTTACTCGTTACTCGCTACTCGCGCTCCTTACTTCCCGCTTCCCCGCTGCACCAGCGCACGCAGGCGGCGGAGAGTGACGTTCCAGTGGCGAGAGATGGTGCGCGATGTCAGGCCGAGGTGCGCGGCGATTTCCTGGACTTCACGCCCTTCCTGAACGCGCAAGAGGAAGATCTCGCGTTCCCGGCCGGGAAGGTGCGCGACGAAGGACGGGAAATCCACGCCGTACTCGTGCCAGGCAATGGGTGCGTAGGTGCGTGGCGGCGCGACGGTCAGCCGCTCCGTGCGGGCCCCGAAATCGGCAGTTGTGGCGGGGCGACGGCGCTCATACGTGCGGAGAAGTGAGTGTAACCGCCAGCGGAACATGCCGAAGAGATAGATCGCGAAGCCCGTCCCCGTCGCCCCCGGTCCCGGCCAGGTCGTGATGAGCGCGGCGAAGATCGGGAACGCCTCCTGCACCGCGTCGTCAGGCTCCAGTGTCGGAAAGGCCCACGCCGTTCGGAGGGCGATCCGCGCCAGTCGTGGCCCGACAGCCAGCCAGAGGGCGTCCCGCGCACTACGATCTCCCATCCGTGCCGCCCATGCCAGTTGGCCGAGCCAGATGTCCTCCTCCTCGGGCACATGCCAGGGTTGGGCCGCTCGCGGCGCGCGCTCCATCAGACGGCGCCGGGGTGCGGGGAGTCGCGCCAGCCTCCGGCCAACAGTGCGAGTGCGGGGCGGATCGCGTGGGTTCCGTACCGGGCGCGGACGGCATCGAGCGCGTCGTTGATCCGGCAGAGACGCTCGGGACGATCACTGAGGAGCGTCAATTGTGCGCCACCCGTGCCCAATCCGGCGGTGCGCACGCCGATCAGCCGCACCGCGCCGTAACCAAGCCGCGCGAGGCACGGCTCGAACAGTCCCCACGCCGCGTCCAGCAGCACCTGCTGGGCATTCGTCGCGGGGAAGATCGTCGTTTGCATCCCCACCGAGCGGAAATGCGCATCTCGCAGACGTAGCGCGACGACCCGCGCGGCGCGGTCATGCGCGCGCAATTCCGTTGCGGTCTCATCGCAGAGGATGGCGAGCGTCGCCCGCAGCAGCGTCCGGTCTCGCGTGTTCTCGCGGAGCGTATGCTCGTGGCCGACGGACTTCATCACATGGCCGACGACGAGTGGCGTGTCGTCCTCCCCACGCGCGTGGCGAGCGAGCGCGGGGCCGAGATCGCCGAACAGCGCGCGCAACTGCACTTCCGGCGCCCGTGCCAGTTCGCCGAGCGTCTTCACGGCGATACGGTGCAACACGCGTTCGGTCGCCGGGCCGATGCCGGGCATCGCGGCGACGGGCAGCGGCGCGAGAAAGGCCGCCTCCTTGCCGGGCGAGATGGCGCGGAAACCGTTCGGCTTGGCGGATTTCGCGGCAATCTTCGCCGTCGTCCGCCCGGTCGCGAGGCCGATGGAGACGATCAGTGACAGTTCCTCCCGCACGCGTCGGCGAATCTCGAGCGCGATCAGTTCGGGTGGGCCGCTGATCCAGTCCATCCCCGTGACATCAATCGCCGCCTCGTCCGGCCCGGTCATCTGGACGAGTGGGCTGTAGGAGAGCAGGATGGCGCGGAAACGGCGGGCGAGATCGCCGTAGTACGCGCCATCCACCGGCAGGAAGATCGCGTGCGGGCAGCGCCGCTCCGCCTCCGCGATGGACATGCCGGAGTGGATACCATAAGGTCGCGCCGGGTACGATGCGGCGCAGACGACCCCGCGGCCACCCTTCCGCCCGCCGACGATCACCGGCAACCCCACCAATGCGGGGCGGCGTGCGATTTCGGCGGTGGCAAAGAAGGCGTCGAGGTCAGCGTGCAGGATAGCGCGCGGCCATGCGGCGCCCGGTTTCGCTATCGGCGCGGGCGGCGGTTGGTCATCCGGGTCAACGATCTGCGGGAGCGGGCCGCGAAACGAGAGCGCGAGTAGGGTCATCGGGTTTCCTCCTCATCGAGCAGACGACGCTGTGGCGTCGGCATGCGGCATCGTGCCGGAGAGACAGAGAACGCCCCGAAGACTAGAACAAGTGTTCTGAATATAGAGAGCGCGGCGCGCAAAGTCAAGGTGCATATCCCGCCGCTTCGCGGCGAGAGTAACAAGTGGGGCGATACCGCCGCTTTCCTTGTTACTTTGTCCTTCCCCTACCCCTCGACAGGTGTACGTTCACTGTGTATAATCTGCACATCCGGTGGAGGGAGCCGGGTTCGACAACGAATAACGGCGGGGAGTGAACAGGGATGGCGACGATGCAGCCGATGCAGGGGAGCAGGGTCTGGCAGGCGGTCCTCGAGGACTTGCAGGGACGCACACCGCGCGGCTCCTACGAGGCGTTCCTGCGGAGCACGGCGATCGCGGATTTCAACGCCGATGCCGCTCGCCTGACGGTCGCCGCGCCGAATACGTTTGTCCGCGAGCAACTGGAAAAGCGGTTCCACGGGCCGATTGTCCGCTCGCTTCGGGGCATTCTCGGCTACGAAGTCGCGGTGGATTTCACCGTCCTCGGTCGCCCGGCGAATGGGAGCGGCGCGGCATCGAGCAATGGGATGCATACCGACGATCAAGGCGGCGATATCCCGGCCCCGACCATCGCGCCATCACCAAAAGCGCCCGCCTTCCGAGAGTATCAGCAGCCGGAACTCGCGCCGACGCCCGCGCATGGCCTCAACCCTCGCTATACCTTCGCGCATCTGATCGTCAATGGGTTCAATCGGATGGCGGCAGCAGGGGCAAAGCAAGTCGCGGATGATCCCGGCCGCGCCTATAACCCGCTCTTCATCTATGGCGGCGTCGGGTTAGGCAAGACGCACATTCTCCACGCCATCGGTCACGAGGCGATGGAGCAACATCCCGGTTGCCGCGTCCTCTATGTCTCCTCGGAAACCTTCACCAATGAAATGATCAATGCGATCCGCGAGAATCGTAACGAGGAGTTCCGCGCCCGCTACCGGACGATAGATGTCCTGCTCATTGACGATATCCAGTTCATCGCGGGCAAGGAGAGCACGCAGGAGGAATTCTTCCATACCTTCAACGCGCTCGTCCTGGCGGGGAAGCAGGTCGTGATGACGAGTGACCGCCACCCGAAAGTGATGGTCGCGCTGGAGGATCGGCTGCGCTCCCGCTTCGAGGGCGGCCTGACGACCGATGTGCAATCACCGGACCTCGAGTCGCGCATGGCGATCCTCCGGCAGCGCGGCGAAGAAGCGGGCGTCCATGTGCCGACGGAAGTCGTGGATTACATCGCGCACAAGATTCAGTCGAACGTCCGCGAGTTGGAGGGGGCACTGAACCGGATCGTCATGATGGCGCGGATGAATGGTGTCGCCGTGACGATGGATGTGGCAACGCAGGCCCTCAATGACGTGGCGCTGAACAACCGCCGCCGCCTCATCACCCCCGCGCGGATCGTCGAAGTGATCGCGAAGTTTTACAATGTCTCGGAGAAAGATATGCGCGGGAAGGGCCGCTCGAAGGACATCGTCGTGCCGCGGCAGGTGGCGATGTACATCATCCGGCAGGAGACGGACCGCTCGCTCGCGGACGTCGGCACGGAACTGGGAGGCCGCGACCACACGACCGTCATCTATGGCGCGGAGAAGATCGAGAAAGAGATCGAAACGAGCAACCAACTCCGCCAGGAAGTGCTCACCATCCGCGAGATGCTCTACGCGGACTAAGTGGGTAGACATCTGATGCCTCTGGCGCCCACACCGTGCCACACTTCACCCCCACACTTCGGGATGCCTCATGTCCGTCGTGGAAATCTCCCACTCGCCAGGGCCGAGGGTGAGATCGCCGGTGTAGAGGGCGGTGCCGGTAATGACGGCTTCGACGCCGGAGATGGTGGCGAGCAGGGCGAGGTGGCCGCGATCCTTGACGCCACCGGAGGCGATCACGGCGAGGCCGCTCGCCGCGACTGCCGCGAGAAATTCGATGTTCGGGCCGGTGCGCGCGCCGTCGCGGCCGATGTCGGTCGCGACGACACGATGGACGCCGCGCTCCGCCATCGCGCGGGCGAGGTCCACGGCGTGGACGCTGCTCGTTGCCAGCCAGCCGCCGGTGGCCACATAGCCATCTCGCGCGTCGAGGCCGAGGACGATCCGCTCCGGCCCATGTGCCGCCAGTGCCGCCGTGACGAGAGCGGGATTCTCAATCGCCACCGTACCGAGGACGACGCGCTGCGCTCCCGCAGCGAGGGTCGTCTCGATGTCCGCGAGGGTGCGCAGACCGCCGCCGACCTCAATGGGGATCGGGATGGCGGCGCGGATCGCGGCAATCAACGCCGTCTGTCGCGGGGCGCCTGCTGCCGCGCCATCGAGGTCCACGACATGGAGGATCGGCGCCCCCGCCTCCGCCCAATGGCGGGCCATCGCCACTGGGTCATTGCCGTACACCGTTTCATGTGAAAAGTCGCCGTGCAGGAGGCGAACGCATTTGCCGCCGCGCAGGTCAATCGCGGGGATAACGATCATCGGACGGCGGCGGGGACGGGTAGCACCGCGTACGCGCCCGCAACGATACCGACGAAGTTTCGCAGCAGGCGCAACCCCGCCGCGCCACTCTTCTCCGGGTGGAACTGCGTCCCCATCACATTGCCGTGCGCGAGGACGGAGGCGAAATGGACGCCGTATGCCGTCTCGCCCGCCATCCATGTCGGGTCGGCGATGTCGCAGAAAAAGGAGTGGACGAAGTAGAAAGGCGTCCGGTCCGCGATGCCTTCCCACAACGGATGCTGTTGCGTCTGGCGCACGGCATTCCAGCCCATGTGCGGCACAATGATCCCCTGCGGCAACCGCCGCACCGCACCGGGCGCGACGCCAAGGCAGAGATGTCTCTCCCCTTCCTCGCTGCGGTCGAGGAGCACTTGCAGGCCGACGCAGATACCGAGGAAGGGCGTCGTGCCCCGGTCAATCACCTCATGGATAATCGGGACGAGGCCGCGCTCCTCCAGCCCGCCCATCACGTCTGCCGTTGCCCCCACACCGGGGAGGACGACACCGGGCGCGCGCCGGATCACCTCGTGATCGGCGGTGATAACGACATGTGCGCCCTCATGCTCGAAGGCATTGCGGGCGTTGGCGACGTTGCCGCCGCCGTAATCGAGGATCGCGATTGGTTCCATATCTCACCCCCCGGCCCCCTCGCTATTGCCTCGCAGCAATGGAGAGGGGGAGCAATGCGGAATATTCCTTTTCTTTATCGCATGAATCACGCGGCGCGGCTAGCGGGAATATGGGCGGGCGCTCCGTCGCTCTCATACGTGAGCGGCGCGCGATACTGACTCATGGATCACAATGAAAGGGAAACAGCATGGATACGAACGCGATCCATCCTGAGACGGCCATCGGCCATGTGCATCTGACGGTCGCGGACCTTGACCGGGCGGTGCATTTCTATCATGACATCCTTGGCTTCGAGATCACGATGCGCTACGGGCCGAGCGCGGTCTTTCTCTCGGCGGGCGGCTACCATCACCATATCGGCCTGAATACCTGGAACGGTGTCGGTGCGCCCGCCCCCGCGCCGGGCACGACGGGGCTGTATCATTTCGCCATCCGCTACCCGACCCGCCGCGAACTCTCCCGCGCCCTTCATCGCCTGATCGAGCATCAGTGGCCAATCGGCGGCGCATCCGACCACGGTGTGAGTGAGGCGCTCTATCTGAATGACCCGGACGGCAACGGCGTCGAACTCTGCTGGGACCGCCCGAGAAGCGAGTGGCCCCGCCCGAAGGAGGGCGACCTCCTCATGTACACCAAGCCACTCGATCTTGAAGGGTTGCTCAAGGAGTACGAACCGGCGAGCGCGCCCGCCTGAGTAGTACTGATGAAGCCTGCTTCATCAACATGATGATCGTTGTCTGACCATCAAGTAATGCGTCTCGGTCTCTCCGGTGATGACAAAGCCGAGCCGTTCGTAGAGCCGCCGGGCGGGGTTGATCTTCAGCACTTGCAGCCGTACCGGGAGATTGCGCGCATCCGCCTCCGCAATGATCCCAGTGACGAGGGCAGCTCCCAGCCCTCGCCCCTGAGAGTCCGGCAGGATTTCGATGTTCGAGAGAAAGGCGTCTGCCGCGCCCCACTCGACGGCGACGACCCCGACATCCCTCCCATCCACAACGACAATCCGGGAGTGCGCGGGATCGAAGTGCGCCGCGAAGAACCGCTCCTGCCAGGCATCATCCCACCCCCACACTTGCGCGACGAGATCGCGCATCGCCGCGACGTGCAGGCGATACAAGAAGTCGTTATCCGCGTCCGTGGCCTGGCGCAACCGATACTCCGGCATCCTCTGCGCTCCGACGATGATCGTCCTTGTGTCCGCCGTACGAACACCCTATGATACCAATGCCAGATTGAGATGCGTTGCGGCTTGAAGCGGAGAACGCCTTGGCTATTCCCCATCCCATTCCCTATCAAGGAAGCAAACGCGGCCTCGCCCAGGCGATTCTCTCGTTTTTTCCCAAAGGCGTAGAGAGACTGATCGAGCCATTCGCGGGTTCAGCAGCGGTTTCTCTCGCCACCGCCTACCAGGATACGGTCCGTGCCTTCGTGCTCAATGACGCCAATATCCCCCTGATGCTCTTGTGGGACACCATCATTCAGCAGCCGGAGGAAATCGCGGAACAGTACGAGCGAATCTGGCAGGGGCAATTTGCCGCAAGCGAAACGCAGTACTACAACCGCATTCGCGATGAATTTAACCGCACGCAGCGCCCTGATTATTTCCTCTTTCTCCTCACACGGTGCGTGAAAGCCTCCGTTCGCTACAACGCGAATGGAGAATTCAACCAAAGCGCCGACAACCGCAGGAAGGGTACGATCCCTTCAACAATGAGGAAGAATATCTACGGTGCGTCACGGATTTTCAAAGGCCGGACATGCCTGATGCACGGTGAGTATCGCCGCGCGCTTGAAGGCGCGACACCAGGCGATATCGTCTACATGGACCCCCCGTATCAGGGCGTCTGTGGCAACCGCGACCCCCGTTATAGCACGGGCCTCAGTCACGATGCGTTCATGGCTGATCTGGCAATGCTGAACGCAAACGACATCGCATATATCCTCAGTTATGACGGTCGAACAGGCGAAAAGCATTATGGCAGGCCGATTCCGTCTCCGCTTGGCCTGACGCGCATCGAGATTGACGCGGGCAGGTCATCGCAGGCGACGCTCCTGGGCCAACAAAGCAATACGTATGAATCGCTCTATCTCTCGCCATCGCTCGTCCGGCGTCTTTGCGGGAAGAGCGACGGGTGCGCGATTACCCACGATCGAGCACGCGCAGCGTGATGGCGACGCCGCGCGCCAGCGCAGCGAGATCGTAGCCGCCTTCGAGCAAGGCGACGATCCGGCCATCGCAGCAGGTGTCCGCCCAACCGACGACGCGCTCGGCCATCTGCCGGAAGCCGTCGTCCGTGACACGCATCTCAGCGAGCGGATCATCCCGCGACGCGTCGTACCCAGCGGAGATGAAGAGCAGTTCCGGCCGGTACGCGAGGACGAGCGGGCCGATTACGTCGTCGAAGACGCGCAGGTAGTCCGCATCGCCCGAGTGCGGCGGGAGCGGGATGTTGAGGGTATACCCCTCCCCCTCCCCTGCGCCGCGCTCCGTTGCCAGCCCGCTTCCCGGATAGAGCGGGTACTGGTGGACAGAGACGAAAAGCACATGCGGATCGTCGTAGAAGATGTCGTTCGTGCCGTTGCCATGGTGCACATCCCAATCTATGATCGCCACCCGTTCGAGGCCGTAGCGGTCATATGCATGCCGGGCGGCGATGGCGACATTGTTGAAGAGGCAGAAGCCCATCCCTGTCTCCACCGTCGCGTGATGGCCGGGCGGGCGAACGAGTGCGAAGAGTCGTTCGGCCTCGCCGGTAAGCACGGCGTCCACGGCACGGATCGCCCCCCCGGCGGCGAGCAGCGCGACATCGAATGATTCCGCCGAGACGACGGTGCTCGGTTCGAGCCATCCGCCGCCCGCCGCGCAAAATCGCTCCAGCGCATCCATGTACGCGGCGTCATGCACCCGCACGATCGCCTCGCGCGGCGCCTTCGTCGGTGTGAGGAGTGGGCGATCTTTCAGCAACCCCTCCGCTTCGAGGTGCTCGATAATCGCTACAAGACGCCGTTCCGTCTCCGGGTGCGGGCCGGTGTGGTGATCGAGGTACTGATCGCTGTAGACAATCGGCGTGCGGTTCATCGCGGGAGTCTCACATGGGTGCGCAGCGGCGTCAATGCTCGGCAGCAGGCAGCGGGCAGCAGGATGTCCATGTTCCACCACCCGCTGCCTGCTGCATAGTGCCCGCTCTCTGCGGTAGAATAGCGGCGCGGAAAGCAGCATGCGGCGCGACCCCGTCGTTTGGGCGCACGTTCAACCCTGACGGCTGAACGTGCGACCGGCCGGTATTGTCCGCGCGGTGTATCGGGGGATAATGTGCGGCAGCGCAACGGCACGTTGCTCACTCTGCCACGGAGTCAATCAGCGCGCTCACCCGTGAGTCGCTATGGTCTGGCAATCGTCGCCAGCCTGATTGCCATGCTCATCTCGCACTTTTTCCACGGGCTGTTTATGGCGACGCCGTCCACCCTTTACTTCGCCGTCATCATCATGAGCGCCTGGTACGGCGGATTCGGGCCGGGAGCGCTCGCGACGATAATCGGCGCGGCCTCGATCCTCTACTTCTTCCTCGGACCAACGTACTCCTTCTCGATTACAAGTCTGCGGAGCGCCTTCCAACTCGCGATATTCTCCGCCATCGGTTTCCTCACCAGTTTCCTGAGCGGCGCGCGCATGCGGGCGGAGGAAGGGTTGCGGCAATCGCGCGATCAACTCGCGGCGATCCTGCAAGGCGTCACGGATGGGATCACGGTACAGGAGGCGAGCGGAAAGGTGATCTACGCCAATGACGCCGCCGCCCGGTACAGCGGCTATTCCTCAGCGGAAGCGCTGCTGGCCGCGACGACCGACGAAGCGCGGGGGAAGTTCGACATCATGGATGAAGCGGGAGAGCCGGTCCAACTCGCGCAACTCCCGGGGCGGCGGGCGCTCCTCGGCGAGCAGCCACCGGAGACGATGCTCCGCTTTCGCGCCCATGAGAGCGGCGAGGAACGCTGGAGCATCATCAACGCGACACCCATTTTCGATGGGCGCGGCGCGGTGCGATTCGCCATCAACATTTTTCGGGACATCACGGAAAGCCGCAATGCCGAAATGGCGCTCCGCGCGAGCGAGCAGCGCTTCCGCTCCCTGATCGAGAAGAGTTCGGACGCGATCGCGCTCATTGATGCCGAAGGGATCGTCCAGTATGCCGGCCCCTCCACCGAACAGGTCCTCGGCTACACCGCGGAAGAACTCGTCGGCCGGAGCGCCTTCGATCTCATCCATCCCGATGACCGCGAGCGGACAATGCACTTCCTCGGCGGATTACTCGATCAACCGGGGGCGAGCTCGACGACCCAGTACCGGCTGCTGCGCAAGGATGGATCGTGGCGCTGGTTCGAGGGCACCGGCACCAATCTGTTGGATGAACCACACATCCGCGCGATCGTCAGCAACTATCGCGACATCACCGAGCGGCGGCGTAGCGAGGAAGCGCAGCGGTTCCTCGTGGATGCGAGCACGCTCCTCGCCAGTTCGCTCGAGTATGAAACGACGTTGCAGCGCGTCGCGCATCTCGCCGTCCCGCACATTGCGGATTGGTGCGCCGTCGAATTGATCGAGGGTGATACCTTCCGCCCTGTCGTGGTCGCCCATGTTGATCCCGCGAAGGTAGCGATGGCGCGCGAAGTCCGGCAGCGCTACCCGCCCGATCCGTCAGAATCCGGCGGGATACCGGGGGTCGTCCGCTCGCGTCAGTCTGTGCTGGTGCCGGAAATCACCGATGCCATACTCGTCGCCGGCGCGCGGGATGCGGAGCATTTGCGCGTGCTGCGAGAACTCGGCATGCGGTCGGTGATGATCGTCCCACTCGTCGCGCGCGATGCGGTGCTCGGCACACTCTCATTTGTCGCGGCGGAATCGGGCAGGCAGTACGACGAAGCGGACCGTGCGCTCGCGCAGGAACTCGCTCGGCGCGCCGCCATCGCGGTAGACAACGCGCGGCTCTATCACGACGCGCAGGATTCCCAGGAGCGATTCCGCGCACTCTTCGAGGGGGTCGGGGATGCGGTTGTCGTCCTCAGTCCGAGTGGCCACTATCTGGACGCGAATCCCGCCCTGACCGAACTGCTCGGCTACACCGTCGCGGAGTTGCGCCAGATGCGCGTCGGCGATCTCTCCGCCGACCCCGAAAGGGCGCGACAAGCCCATCGGGACTTTGAGAGGACAGGTACGTGGCGCGGCGAGTCCGAATGGCGGCGTAAAGATGGCACAATCGTGCCGGTCGAGGGCTACCTGACCACCGTTTCGCTGCCGAGCGGCACCGTCTACCTCGGCACATGGCGGGATATTTCCGCCCGCCGCATGCAGGAGCAAACGCAGCGCGATTTCATCTCGATGGTCACACACGAACTCCGCAACCCCCTCACCTCATTGAAAGGGTATGCCCAACTGATGCAGCGCCGCGCCGTCTATGACGCGCGCGGTATGGAGGTGATCGTCAGCCAGACAAATCTCCTCGAACGGCTCGTTGACGATCTGCGCGATGTGGCGCGGCTGGAGTCGCGCGGGCTGGAACTCAACCGCTCCGAGATAGATCTCGTCGCGCTGGCGCATCGTTGCGTGGAGCAGGCGCGGGCGCTGGTGAAGGGACACCGACTGCGCGTGGACCTTCCCGATCAGCCACTCATCGGCTGGTGGGATGGCGACCGGCTCGCGCAGGTGATACAGAACCTCGTGTCGAACGCGATCAAGTATTCCCCGGATGGCGGTGACATCCTCTTGCGCGTCGAAGATCGCGGCTACGAGGCGCGCGTCTCGGTGAGCGACCACGGCATCGGCATCGTCCCGGAGGCGCTGCCGCAACTGTTCGGGCGCTTCTACCGCGCGCAGGGCGCCCTGACCCTCGGCGTGCAAGGGCTGGGCCTCGGCCTCTACATCACGAAAGGGCTGATCGAGGCGCACGGCGGCCAGATCTGGGTGGACTCTGAGGTCGGCAAGGGCAGCACCTTCGTCTTCACCCTCCCGTACTCTCAGCCGCCGGACGAAGCGACGAAGGAAGAGGTCGGAAGCCTCGCATAATCGCCGCATATCTTTTCCGGTCTCCGGTCATGCCCTACCAGAGTGGCCCGGCGAGGTCTATCGGGCCGTCGTACCACGGCGCGAGTTCGGCTTTGCTGGCACGGAGAGGCAGGAGCAGGACGGGGAAGGTTTCGGCTTTGGTTTTGCCGCGAACACGCGGTCCAACCCGGCGCGCAACGCGGGCGAGAAATCCGCCGCGTCGAGATGAATGATTCGTTCGTCGGTCACGGCCTCATTCCAGGATCGTCATTGGGCCGGGGGTGAGGATCGCGTAGTGGGTCATCGCCGCGTCGGCGGTTGCACCGTGTCTGTGCTTCTCGTTCGCGGGAATGAGCACGACATCGCCCGGCGTGATGATGCGCTCCTCCGCTTCGGTCGCGATGATCCCCCGCCCCGCAGTGACGATCAGCACCTGATCCGCCGCGTGCTTGTGCCACTTATTGCGCGCCCCCGCCGGGAACGTCACCTCCGTCACGCGCAGCAGCGCTGCCATCGCATCGCTCACGACATCCTGCGTCAGCACCGGCCCCACAAACGCCGGATTATCACTCCGTGTCCGCTTCCCCTCTGTCACCCGCATCACCTGCATCGCTGCCTCCTGAATCTCTTATCTCCGGCTAACCCAATCCTGGATAGCAGGGCGGACGACGAGGTCCTCGATGATCGCGCGGGGCGGTAGGAGGGCAGCGAGGGCGATGCACTCCGCAATGTCCTCGGCTTGCAGCATCTTCGCACGCGCTTCGGGCGGTGGCGGCACGGGGCGGCGGTCGAGGATCGGCGTATTCACCTCACCGGGATAGATCGAGGTGGCGCGAATGCCGTGCTGCCGCTCCTCCGCGTTGATCGCCTCGGTCAGACCGCGCAGGCCAAACTTCGCCGCGATGTACGCTACCCCCGCGAAGTTGTTGCCGCGCCAGCCGGAATCCGAGACGATGTTGATGATCGTCCCGCCGCCCTGCTGCCGCATCGTTGGGAGGAAGCCGCGCGTCAGGTAGAACGCGCCGTTCAAGTCCGCCGCAATCACCGTCTGATAGTCCTCAATCGAGCAATCGGCGAGCGACCGCTTCGGCACATTGAGGCCCGCCGCGTTGACGAGCAGATCGAGCCGCCCGTGCTTCGCCAGCGTCGCTTTGATCACGTCGTCCACCGCCGCCGGGTCGCCAATGTCCGCCGGTTGGATCAGCACATCGGTGGCGCCGAGCATCCCCGCCGTCTCTTTCAAGTTCGCCTCGCGCCGCCCGACGAGGACGAGCGATCCGCCCTCCCGCGCCAGCCGCATCGCCGCCGCCTGCCCGATACCGCTGCCCGCGCCGGTGATAAGCGCCACTTTTCCTATCAGTCCGCCCGCCATTTATGCCACCTCCGCGCCGGGGACATGCACCCACTGGCGGTTCGTCGCCGAGAGGATCACGGCGTCCACCACCGCCTGCGCCCGCGAGCCATCGTGAAAACTCGGCGAGGCGGGACGGCCCTCGACAATCGCCTGGATGAACTCGAATGACTGGTCATAGCGGAAGACCTGCAACGGATCGCCCTGGTGCGGGTCTCGCGGGGAGCCGGGCACCTTGAGAAATTCCTCCGGCAGGTGGACGATCTCCATGTCGCCGCCGGACTTTCCGATCATCACTTGATGTGGCGTGCTGAGGAAGTAGATGAGCGAGGCGTCCGAGCCGTTGATCTCGACGTAATCCTGGCTGTAGAGATAGAAACCGCGCCCCGCCGCCATCTTCGTGCTCTCGAAAACGCCCGTTGTGCCATTGACGAAATCGCCGAGGAAGGCGACCCAATCGTCTACATCGGAAGGCTGCGTGGTGCCGTCCGGGTTATGCCGCTCGGTGAGATACTGGCGCATCTGCGAGACGACGCGGCCAATCGGGCCAATGAGGTAATGGCCGTAGTCAATGCGGTGCGAGAGCATGTCGCCCAGTTCGCCGGAGCCGGCGAGCGCCTTCACCTGCCGCCAGCCGACTGCGCGGTCAGCCCAGTCTTGTAGGCGGTTGACGCGGAAATGGTACGGCACGCCGACAATGCCCGCATCCACGAGGTGTTTCATGTAGCGTATCGCCGGGACGAAGCGATAGGTGAAGGCGGTCATGTTGACGACGCCTGCCGCCATCGCCGCCGCGACCATCGCTTCGGACTCCTCGTAAGTGAGGCCGAGCGGCTTCTCGCTCATCACATGCTTGCCCGCGTGCGCCGCGGCGACAGCGATCGGCATATGCAGGTTATTCGGCGTGGCGATCACGACCGCGTCAACGTCATCTTGCGCAATCGCTTCTTGCCAGTCGCTGTAGGTACGCATGACGCCGGACGCCTGGCTGGCATTGGCGAGCGCCTGCGGGTTCGGGTCGCACAGCGCGACGACTTCTCCCTGCGGATGTGTGCGAATCCCCGGAATATGGTTCTGAACGGCGACCCCGCCCGTCCCAATCACTGCCACACGGACCATTGCCGTACCCCTCTCTTGTTCGTCGCCCTCACTGCCGCAGCGACGCCGAGTGTCGCACGCGGCGCAAATGGGCGTCAATCAGACTGAGGGATGGGCCTCAAGCAGTCAGCAACGGACATCTTCCGAACGGTCGCGGATAATTACGCATCCGCTCTTGACCGCATCACATATACTGTAGTTCATCGTTACACTAATAGACATGATGGTGTGGATAGGCTTTTGTCAATGATCTCGTTCGGTATTCTTCGCACTTCGTCGCCATACGCTGGCGTATGTTCCAGATGAGCGGGAGAAGGTAGAGGCGTATGACGGTAACAGAGACCGTGGGGGTGGAGCAGGAGGATACGTCCTTCACCTCCTTCATGCCTCAGATCCCTGCGTATGCCTTGCCGGAAGGCCCGTACGTCCCGACCTATGCGGACCCTTACACCTCCAACCGCCCGACGCCACGCCTCGTGCGGTGGCTCGTGCCGCGCGATCCGGCGACCCGCGCCGCCGTGCGTCTCAGCCTGCTCCGGCTGGTTATCACGACGAATCTCGTCCTCGCGGTCTATTATCTCACCTGGCGATACGCTCGCTCGATCAACTGGGCCAACTGGTGGATCGCCGTGCCTCTGCTCGCAGCGGAGACGTACAGTTTCGTGGACACGGCGCTCTTCTGCCTCTCGATGTGGAAATTGCGCGAGCGCGGGGAGCCGCCGCCACCACCGGAATACGCGCTGGTGGACGTCTTCATTTGCACGTACAACGAGCCGGTCGAACTGGTCCGGAAGACCGCACGCGCCGCCCAGGCGATCCGCTATCCCCACATCACGCACATCCTCGACGATGGCGCGCGACCCGAAATGCGCAAGGTCGCCGAAGAGGAGCGGGTGGACTACATCTCCCGCTCCAAGGCATGGAAGGACATGCCGCGCCACGCGAAAGCCGGCAATATCGTCAATGCGCTGCACCAGACGGACGGTGAGTTCATCCTCTTTCTCGATGCCGACCAGATTGCCTCGCCCGAAATCCTCGACCGGACGCTCGGATTCTTCCATGATCCGCGCGTCGGCTTCCTCCAGACGACGCAATACTTCTACAACGTCCCGAAAGGGGACCCCTTCGGCAGCCAGGCGCCGCTCTTCTACGGCCCGATCCAGCAGGGCAAAGATGGTTGGAACGCGGCTTTCTTCTGCGGCTCGAATGCCGTCGTGCGGCGCGAGGCCCTGATGCAAGTGGGGATTACCTCCTATATCCGCGAATTGGACGAGCGAGTACGGCGCACGCTCCGTGCCGCCACCAGCATGCTGCGAACCGCTGAGAAAGAGTTGCCGCGCGACGCCGACCCGCGTTTCCGTATGGGCTTGCGCGTCTTGCACATGGCGGTGCGCGACGCGCGCCTCGCGCTGCGTAAGGGTACGCCAATCCAGGAAGTGACCTGGGACTTTCAGCGCTGTGCCGAGGAAGTCGCGAATCTCTTCGTGATGGACGATCTGGCGGAGATTCGCGCCGAACTGGCGGACCTTTCCGATCTCGGCGATGCCGATCCCGTTCGTCTTGATGACCGCCTTGCCGATATTGTCAGCGATGATGCCGCGTTGAAAGCGCTGGCCGGGCGCACCATCTCGCCGCTCGCCGCGATTGGCGTCGTGCGCGAGTTGCTGATGGCCGTGGACGTTGACCGCTCAGACGAAGCCCATCCGGTCATGCCGATGGCGACAATCTCGGTCACGGAGGATATGGCGACGGCGATGCGGATGCACGGGCTTGGCTGGAAATCTGTCTATTCGAACGAGACCCACTGCGTCGGCCTCGCGCCGGAAGATTTGGGAACCGCGCTGCAACAGCGGCTGCGCTGGGCGCAGGGCACGATTCAGGTGCTGCTGCGTGAGAACCCGTTGGTGCAGCGCGGGCTCTCTCTCGCCCAGCGGCTGATGTATTTCGGGACAATGTGGAGTTACCTCTCGGGCTTCTTCGCCGTTATCTATCTCGTGGCGCCGATCTTCTATCTCTTCTTCGGCTGGATGCCGGTTCATGCCTACTCGAACGATTTCTTCCGCCATCTGCTGCCGTATCTCCTCATCAACCAGTTGCTCTTCGTCGTCGTCTCGTGGGGGCGGCCAACGTGGCGTGGCCGGCAGCACAGCCTGGCGTTGTTCCCGATCTGGATCACGGCGGTAACGAGCGCGGTGGGCAGCGTTTTCTTCGGGCGCAAACTCGCCTTCGCCGTCACATCCAAAACACGTCAGACGGGTGTCTTCTGGCGGCTGGTGCGGTGGCAGATCGCCGTGATGACGCTGCTCGCGGCCGCCAGTGTCTACGGTCTCGCGCGCCTTGCGCTCGGGTTGGCGACCAGCGGCGGCGTGATCTTGATGAACGTCTTCTGGGCCGTCTACGACATTGTGATGCTCTGGGGCGTGATGACGGCGCTCTTCTACAAGCCCGCCGAGGAGGAGACCTACGCGGAAGAGATGCGAACAGACATGGCCCTATCACTGTATCCTCGGGTCTCCGAGATCCGGGGCCGCGCGTAAATATGGAGGTGGTTGACATGCGGAATCGTGGTTCGAGTGCGTCATCGTTCGCGACGGCGCGGGCAATCTTTCTCTCGCCGCACTATGACGATGTCGTCCTCTCCTGCGGCGGCACGGTCGCACTGCTCGCCGACCAGGGGTGCGAGCCGATCGTCGTCACGGTCTTCGCGGGGGAAGTGCCGGATGAGATCATCACGGACTTCGCGAAGTGGAAGCACAGCCGCTGGGGCGTGAACAGCGTCGAGGAGAATGTGACGCGCCGTCAGGAGGAGGACCGCGACGCGGTCGAGGCCCTCGGCGCGCGTGCCCACTGGCTGGGGTATCCCGACGCCATCTATCGCGGCGACCGCTACCTCTCCGACCCGTCACTCTTCGGCACGCCACAAGCGGTCGAGACCGGCCTCGTCAACCTGATCGCGGATGAAATCCGCAGCCTGCCCGAATGGGATGACCACGGGACGGTCTTCGTCCCATTGGCGATCGGTGAGCATGTTGATCACCAGATCATGTTCGCGGTCGGGCGCCTGCTCGCCGAACGCGGTGTCCGTGTCTTTGCCTATGAGGACTGCCCGTATGCCATCCATACCCCCGCCGGCGTGGAGCGCCGCCTCGGGGAAGTCGCGGGAGAAATCGGCCCGCCGATGCCGGTCGCGATCGGCATGATGCTGGAGCGTCGCATCGAGGCGATCTTCGCGTACCGGTCACAGGTGCCGGTCATCTTCCGCTTCACTACGGACGTTCCGGGCGTGGTGTCGGATTTCGCGCGGAAGATCGGCGGCCCGCTCGGCCCCGCCGAACGTTTTTGGCCCATCCTCGGGGAGGCGGCAACGACGACGATTGGGGCCAGCGTGGGCGATCACACGCGGCAGATCGCGTAGCACGCGGGGCTGCAATCAAGGAGAAAATCATGCAAGTAACGGTTGATATACATGCGGGTGCGACGGCGGTGCTCCATCTGACCGGGCAACTCGACGCGCTCTCCGCACCCTACGTCCGGAACGAGTTGGCGAACACGGTCGCAGGGGGGCATTCCCGGTTAGTGGTTGATCTGGCGAAGGTCGGCTTTGTGGACAGTTCAGGTCTCGGTAGCCTGATCAGCGGGCTGAAAGCAGCCCGCGTCGCGGGGGGCGATCTGCGCCTTGCCCAGCCAAGTACGCAGGTGAGTACGGTCCTCACCCTCACGATGCTCGAACGCGTCCTGCGCTCCTACCCGACGGTGGCGGACGCCCTCGTCGGCTACTAAGTAGGTAGACAATCATCGTTAGACAGAGATACGCTGATGGCCTCAAAGGAGGCCTACATGCGCGTCACGCTTACTGAGGACGAGCGCGAGCAGTTGACCGCTGCCGCTGCCCGCGAA
>Ga0102924_1000040_pt1 | contig 137469 bp, 123 predicted proteins | sample PaiPotPPM11metaG_FD_80116 | JGI IMG/M metagenome (GOLD analysis project Ga0102924, IMG submission 80116) | Iron sulfur acid spring bacterial and archeal communities from Banff, Canada, to study Microbial Dark Matter (Phase II) - Paint Pots PPM... ...
AAACGTGCGACGACCTGATCGGTCATCTTCCACGCTTCCTGTTTGGCGACGGTTTGTAGGCCCTCGACGATTTTCTGCGTCGTCGGAACGCCGAAGTCTGCGAGAATCAGCGTTTCTTCGAGTTCGTCCCAGAAGGCCGGGGTGAGCGGAACGCCGGCGCGCCCGAGGCGGGTCACCGCCGAGAATGCTTCGCGAGCCTTGCCCAACGAGGCGCGCAACCGGGCCAACCAACTCACGGGGGCGTTTCTTCCCTTCTCAAATATCGAACTCCTGTTCGCTATTCACGCACCCTGAGAAGGCGGCTAGCCCCAGCCGGCGCGGAGCGCAAAGCGTGCGGCTTGACCGTAAAGATAGAGCCGGTCCGCGGCGCTACGCTCGAAGTCTTCCTTTTGTAAGACGTCGGCAAAGCGCGGGCTGCGCGCCAGCTGTTCGAAGAGCACGGCGAAGCGCGCCGGGCGTCGTTCGAGAAATCGCATGAGTTTGACCCTATGGACCAGCCGCCGCGCGAACCGGCTCGCAACCGCGGATGCGTAGCGCGTGGCCGCGCGCCGCGGACCACTGCGATCGGCTGCAATCGCCTGCGCTGCCAGCCGGCCGCTCATGGCCGCCTCGAAGATGCCTTCGCCATTGGTTGCATCCACGAGTCCGGCGGCGGTTCCCCCGAGCAGCACGGCACCGTCGCTGAACGCGCGACGCGGATTGCCGCCGTACAGGAGATGTCCCTCTTGTTTCACGCGCAATACCCCGACCGTCGAATAGAGCCGGCGGCGAATGCGCTCGGTGAACGCGTCGAGTTCTTGGCGTAGTTGCACGCCGGGCATTTTCCCCATCACACCGAGCCCGATCGCCAGGTGATCGCGTTTGGGGAACATCCAGGCGACGATTTGCCGCCCGTTCTGCGCGCAGTAGTAGTGCATCTCCATCGTCTGGTAGGCAACGTCCGCGGCGCGGCCGTCGAGGTAGACGCGGTACTGCAGCGTCGTGATAAGGCCGTCGCGCCACGGCGCGAACTGCAAGGGTGAACGCGATTGCTCGCGCGTCGAAACCACATTTTCTTCGTTAAACGTTGCGCCGGTTGCGAGGAAGACGTTGCGCGCGGCAATGCGCCGGCGTTCGCCGGCGCGCAAGTCGGCGTATTCGACGATCGCGCCGCGCTCGCCGTCACCGCGCACGCTGCGAAACAACGTCTGCGTACGCACGTGCGCGCCCTCGCGGGTTGCCAGGCCGCCCATGGTGCCGTCGAGTTCCTCGCGCGTCGTGGTGTGCCCGGGGCCGAAGAGTACCGCATGCTCGGTTCCGGCGACGTCGAACAGCGCGACGCGCGGCGTATCGCAGTGCACGATTTCGCGCGGAAGATCGAACGTGTCGCAGAAACCCGGACGCAAACCTGCGGCGCAGACGCGCTTTGCGCCGACGACCGGATCCTTTTCGAGCACGACCGTTTCCACGCCGGCGCGCGCCGCTTCACGTGCCGCAGTCGCTCCAGCCGGTCCGCAGCCCACGACGACAAGATCCGTGCGTTCCATCACAGGTTCAAACGCGTTCGAAAGCGAGGGGCACGCTACCTCGCCGGACGGCACGAGAAGGCCGACTTCGAGGTAGTGTCGCACCGATGGTCATGCTACGATCGGTTTTTTGCTGCGCGCTGCTTCTATCGTCATCGGCTTGCGCCGCCAACCCCGGAACGCGTTTTTCTCCAGCGAGCCAACTGCCCGCCGCCGCACCTATGTGGAGCGATGCCAATCCTACGGCGCTGCTGTACGTGTCCGATCCGAGCGCCGGGGACGTCGAAATTTATTCGTTTCCTTACGGTAAATACGTCAACACGATCGGAAATTTCTACCAACCTGGCGGAATGTGCGTCGGTAAGACCGGTAACGTGTTTATTGCCGACCAATCGAATACCAACGTTCGCGTTTACGCGCACGGTGGGACGAAGCCAATCCGCATCGTTTCCGATCTCGGTTACACGCCCTCCAGTTGTGCGATCGACGCAGCCAGCGGAACGCTCGCGGTCACGAGTTTAGTGGGAGCACACGGTCACGGCAGTTTGGCGATCTACCAGAACGCGATGGGCAAGCCGAAGATCTACGACGACGTCAACATACCGCACGTGGCATACGCGAGCTACGACAGTGCGGGCAATCTCTTTATCGACGGCACGACGTCGTCGAATAAGTTCGTTGCTGGCGAGCTCCCGAAAGGCAGCACCAGCATCAAAGCCCTTTCGTTGAATCAAACGATCGCTTCACCGGGTGGCGTGCAGTGGGACGGTAAGCATATAGCCATCGGCGACGTAAGCAACGGCGTGATCTATCAGTTTTCGATTGCCAACGGCAAAGGAACGAAAGTCGGGTCAACGCCGCTGCCGGATTCGTCGTTCGTCAAAGAATTTTGCATCCACGAAACGGTCGTCGTCGTGCCCGACTTCATCAACGGCAACGTCCGCTTCTACAAATATCCGGCCGGCGGTTCGCCGAACAAAACAATCTCGGCCTTCGACGGACCGATCGCGACAGCCATTAGCGAATAGCGTCCAATCGCCAGCGACTAGCGGCCCAATCGGCGCGGGAGGACTCGCTCGGCGGCGCGCAGTAGCGGAGCTGGTCGGCCCGTCCTCGGGCCTTCATTCGTACTGCCCTGCTACTTTTAGAGGATTGGAATGACGGCACAGTCAGCGATCGTGTCCGGATTGATCGGCGGCGCGCTCGCCGTGGTTTACGGCATCGCGCTTACGTTTTGGGTGTTGGCGCAGCCCGCCGGTAACGAGCGAATGAAAGAGATCGCCATTGCGATTCAGGAAGGTGCAATGGCCTTTCTGCAACGGCAGTATCTCACGATCGGCATCGTCGCCATCGTACTCGCGATCGTCATTCTATTCGCACCGACGCTCGGAAAAGAAGCGGCGATCGGATTTCTCATCGGCGCAATTCTTTCCGGCGCTGCGGGTTTCATCGGCATGATCGTCTCGGTACGCGCCAACGTGCGCACGGCCGAAGCCGCGCGCGGCGGATTGAAGCCGGCGCTGAACGTCGCGTTTCGCGGCGGCACCGTTACCGGAATGCTGGTCGTTGGTTTGGGTCTGCTTGCCGTTTCGGGTTACTACTGGATTCTGCTGCAAGTCAACGGCGGCGACGCGGCGACGTCGCTTAAGGCGATGGTCGGCCTCGCGTTCGGATGTTCGCTGATCTCGGTGTTCGCGCGTTTGGGCGGCGGCATCTATACGAAAGCCGCCGACGTCGGCGCCGACCTGGTCGGTAAAGTCGAAGCCGGAATTCCGGAAGACGATCCGCGCAACCCGGCCGTCATCGCCGACAACGTCGGCGACAACGTCGGCGATTGCGCCGGCATGGCTGCGGACCTGTTCGAAACGTACTGCGTGACGACGGTCGCAGCGATGCTGCTCGGCAATCTTATTTTCGGCGACAGCGTTCCGGGCGCCACAACGTTTCCGCTCGTGCTTGGTGCGCTGTCGATCGTCGCATCGATCATCGGCACGTTCTTCGTCGGCCTCGGTAACGTGCAGAAAAGCCGCATCATGGGCGCGCTCTACATGGGCATGGGCGTGGCCAGCGTGCTCGCACTCGTTGCATTCTGGTTCGCCGCGAATCAAACGTTTGCCGGCGCGACGGGAATTTCGCCACTGGCTGTTTTCGTGTGCGCGGTGGTCGGCGTCGTCATTACCGCTGCGATCACGCTCATCACCGAATATTACACCGGCACGCAATTTGCGCCGGTACAGCGCATCGCTGCGGCATCGGTCACCGGCCACGCAACCAATATCATCGCCGGCCTAGCCGTTTCGATGCAAGGTACCGCGCTGCCGGCGATCGTGATCGTCATCGGCATTCTCGTGAGTTTCGGATTCGCCGGCGTGTACGGCGTCGGCATCGCGGTGATGGCGATGCTGTCGCTGGCGGGCATCGTCGTCGCTATCGACTCGTTCGGACCGATTACCGACAACGCCGGCGGCATCGCCGAAATGGCGGAGATGCCCGAAGACGTTCGCAACGTCACCGACCCGCTCGACGCCGTCGGCAATACGACCAAAGCGGTGACGAAGGGATACGCCATCGGTTCGGCCGCGTTGGCGGCGGTCGTGTTGTTCGCCGCATTCTTACAGGAGTTGATCGGCCACAAATGCGGCACCGACACGGGCGCGTGCGTCGATGCCGTTCGGAACCTCTTCGCGATCGGCAATCCGTACGTGCTGTGCGGATTGTTTATCGGCGGATTGCTGCCGTATCTCTTCGGTTCGCTCTCGATGCAGGCGGTCGGCCGCGCCGGCGGTGCCGTCGTCGAAGAAGTGCGCCGTCAGTTCCGTGAGAATCCGGGCATCATGGATGGCACCGCGAAGCCCGACTACGCGACCACGGTTGACATCGTGACGCAGCATGCACTCAAAGAAATGATTTTGCCGGCACTGATTCCGGTCGGCGTGCCGATCATCGTCGTGCTGTTGTCGGCGTTCAACGTGTTGCCGCACGACACCGGCGCGGAGATGATGGGCGGCATCCTCGTCGGCTCGATCGTCACCGGTTTGTTCGTTGCAATCTCGATGACGACCGGCGGCGGCGCGTGGGATAACGCGAAGAAATATATCGAAGACGGGCATTACGGCGGAAAAGGCTCCATCGCGCATCAAGCCGCGGTCACCGGCGATACGGTCGGCGATCCGTATAAAGATACCGCCGGCCCGGCGATCAACCCGATGATCAAGGTGTTGAACATCGTCGCCTTGTTGTTAGTCGGCTTCCTCGCGCACTGACGGCCGTGTCCTAACGATGGAGCTCGTTAGGCATGCCGAAATGAATGATTTTGCTTGACAAGCCGCCATACGGCGATTAGCCTGTCTGAGGACTTCCTCGTTAGGTGAGGCGTCTGTACGATAATAGGCCGCTACCCGGAAAGGTCGAGAGACCCCAATGGGTGACCAGGCACCGTCGAAACAAGGCGGTACCTAACGCGGCTGAGGGCCCCCAAGGGACCTCTACAGCGTGCAGTGCTAAAGCTCGACGTTGAGGAAAGCGGGACCTCAGCGGGTTTCGGTTTTTCATCGACTGTCGTGTGCGGGGGAGCCACGGCAGTTTTTATTTTGGCGTCCCGTCGTGAGGGAAAGGAGGTGACATTTCGTTATGGACGATGGCCCTAGTCGATTATGCTGCAGGCTCGCGATGAGCCATACTTCGACCGCGCTCGTCTCTAGCGGCGCGGTAATCCAACGATAAGGAGTACGTATCGTGAAGAAAATTCTCGCTTTCTTGTTTCGCCCCGCCGCGAGCGATGCATACCGTTCCGCCTTCCCCTGGCGAGCGCTGGTAAGGCATTAGGGACGCATCGTGACACCTTCGCGACGCGGGGCCACGCCGATCGAGTGGACGCTCGCAATCGGCGGCATTTGCGCCTCGCGTCACGAAGGTCGCGCGAAGTGGAGAATCCCGCCGCTCCGCGGATTTTTGTTGCTCGCTATCGGATCGGTCTGACATTGCTTGCCGTCGTACTTGCCGCAACGCTCGCCGCGCCGCTGCAACGTGCGCTGGCGCAAGCATCTCCTGCTCCATCGCCCACGCCCATACCTCGATTCGGGATTGCGGTCAAAGGCAGCAACGTCTTCATCAATCAATCGACGGTTGGGCCCGGCATCACGCCGCCGGAAGGGCCGGGTTTCGCAAACGGTTCGCCGCTATCGCCGATGTCGCCGTACGACTGGTTTTCGAGCGCACCGGTCACGCCGGGCGTTACCGGTATCTTTCAATACGAAATTACCGGCAACTACCACTTCAACGGCGCGACACTCGGCGCCACCTTCGGGCTTGCCGATCTCACTGGAAGCACGACCAACGGACTCTATTGGAGCGAACCGCTGATCCCGAATCTCAACGATCACGCGCTCGCACGAACGGTTCCATATTCGATCGTCTTTCCGACCCACGCGGGCCAGGACGACGCGGCGGTATTCAGCCCCAGCGTTCTACGCGCAACGTTGACCGCCGATGACCAATCGTGGGCGCTGCGCGGCGGCTATTTCGATTTGCACCAGACCGATCGCTTCGTGTTCGCGCCGCCGCCGATTACGAACGTGACGCCGGCGCTCGGTCCGACGATCGCCGAAACGCTGGGGCCCGGAACGCCGTCCATCGACGCGTGGCCGTCGAGCGCGACTACGCTTCCGCTGCTTGGCGCCGACGCCCTCGTCAAGCACGGTTCCGCGTCGCTAGAGTTCACCGACGCACTACTGCCGGCGCTCACCGGAACGAGCGCGCGTCTATTGATGGGCTCGGTCGTGCTCGATCGCGGCGACTACGGACGATTTTCCGTGCAAGCCGCGCACCTGTGGACGGCCGGCAACGCAATCTCGACGACGACGTATTACGGCGGCGCCCAGCAGGTGTATGATACGCCGCAGGGACGTCTCTTTACGAGCGTGCTGACCAATCAAGAGGAATCGATCGGCGGCGCGCGCGCGTTCTTTCATCCATTGGCGCACTGGGACGCGTTGGTTGAGCTTGGGCGTTCGACGTACAACGCAGTGCCCGCAGCAGAGCCGGGGACGCAGCATTTTGGCAATTTCCAGCACTTTGCGCTGGCCCGGCATTTCGGCAACGACGTCGCAACGCTCGAGTACCACCGCTTCGACGCAACGTACGCGACGCTGATCTTGCCGTACGGGATACCTGAGAACATCTGGAGCGCGGCGTGGTCGTGGCCCGGGGTTTGGTTGAAGTCGACCTATCAGATAGTCGACAACAGCACGATCGGCGCTAATCGTGCCGGCTTCCACTTCCGCTACGATCACACGAACAAGCCGGTCGAAGTGCACGTTAGTTATGGGGACTGGCGCCAGTTGATTCCAGAGACGTTTGCGAATGCGTCGCAAACCGGCTTCGTCGACGGATATTTTCTGTTGCAAAAGAATCGGTTCGCGACGTATGGTAGCGACCGGCAGATAGGCCTTTACGCCGCATGGCATCTCTCACACGACGATTTTGCGTTCGACGGCGTCGAAGACTATTTGCAACGCAATGCCGATGCCGGCCAAGCCATCGACACGGTCGCGATGCGCACCCCCGAGCTCATCGTTAGTTGGCAGCATCACTTTTCGAAGTCGCTGCTAGCGCTTGGCGGGTACGGACGCTATGAAGCCGTCGGAACGTGGGCGACGACGCCGGTGGACGCGATCTACGGTCTAGGCTTCGGCGGAGTCGAGTTTACGACGGGACCGAACACTGCGTTGCTCGTCGAGGCGCGCCACTATGGGCTCGTCGGCTTACCGTCGGCGCCAGCCGGGCTTCCCCCGACGATGAAGGGTACCGCGCTCGTCGTCGATCAGCGCATCACGATTTAGCAGTTTCTCTCATGTTCTTTTTAGGTTTCTTGGGCAATCGCGTCGTCGGTTGCTCGGCGCCTGTCGTACAATGAACTCATGACGTCCAGATTTTCGGGGCGGCGCCTTGCCGCTTTGGCCACTGCAGTTTTCACGATACTCACGTGCTCGGCCGGACTGGCTGCCGACAGCCAACAGCAACAGCAGTGGGAGATGCAAGTGGGACAGCAACAGTACATGCAACTGTTGCAACGCGGTGAAATTATTCCGTCGTCACCGTATTACGCCGTGCTTGCACCGGTCGCAGCGCGGATCTCTAGCATTGCCAGCCCCCAGTACTTCACGCCGTTTCACTTCGTCTTGGTCAACAGCCAATCGCCGAACGCTTTTGCGGCGCCGGGCGGGAACGTGTATGTGACCGCGTCGATGATGACGTTTGCCAAGAATCAAGACGAGCTGGCGGGCGTGCTATGCCACGAGGTCTCGCACGACATCCATCACGACGTCTACAACAACTATCACAAGACGCAAGGCCTTCAAATGTTAGCCGGCGTGCTGGGCGCGATGATGGGTTACAACATGTTGGGGCAAGCGGCGGTTGGTCTAGGAGCGGATGCGCAGGCGATGACGTTCTCGCGCACGGTCGAATCGAGTGCGGATCGCGCGGGAGCGTACACCTGCGCACAGGCGGGTTTTAATCCGTATGGACTCATCTGGTTGTTTCAGCGCTATAAAGAAAAGCCGCAAAGCGGATCCTCGGTCGAAATGCTTTCCGATCATCCGCGCGACGACCATCGCATCTCCGATCTCGAGAATCTTTTCCGCAGCGATCCGACTGCGTTTGGTAAGTTCAATGCCGACGAGTCGTCGGCAACCCCGCTAGCAACGCCTGCGCCGCAGCAGTTCTATGGGCAACCGGGGTATCCGCAGCAAGCCTATCCGCCGCAGCAAGGCTATCCTCCGCAACCGGGGTATCCGCCGCAGCCTGGTTACCCGTCGCAGCCCGGTTATCCGCCGCAGCAGCCGGGCTATCCGCCACAACCCGGGTATCCGCCGCAACCAAGCTCTTCGCCGCAAGGGTATACACCGGGGATTTAAAAACGTCATCGGCTGCATTCGTCAGCAACGAAAGGCAATCGATGCGGCAATCGTTCAGCGTAACCGGAATGGATCTCAGCGGCTATATGGTCAAAGATGCGCCGCGCGCGATCGCTTTTTATCGCGACGTGCTTGGGCTCGAACCAACCATGGTGTTTCCCGAGGACAACGGCGCCGAATATGAGTTGTCCGATGGGACGACGTTCGGACTCTGGAACGGCCGCGACATGATGCCGTTTCAGCCGAGCAATGGAATTCTATTTGCGATCGACGATCTCGATGCGGCGCGCAGCGCCGTCAAGGCGCGCAATATCCCAATCGTGATGGAACACGAAGGGCCGGTTTGCAATATGCTGATGATTCAAGATACCGAAGGCAACAGCGTCATTTTACATAAACGCAAGCCGGCTGCCTAACCGAGATTACGCCTCCGCGCACCCCTTCGACTGCGGCGCTGCGCGCCTCCGCTCAGCCCTTCGACTGCGCTCGCTGCGCTCGCTCCGCTCAGGATGACATAAGCGGGGATTAGAATGGGTTGTCGGTCGTTACGGTGAGGTTTGAGACGGCGGCAAGCAGATCTTGATAGGCCGTGGACTTGCCGGTTAATGTTTTGTAGTTGTCGGCTAGCGTAGCACCGCCGGCACCGGCGAGTTGCGCCGCCGTGTATCCGAGGCTTTGCATCCAGTAAAGATACACGATCGCGCAGCCCGTAGAAATCGCGTCGCCGTCGGTTTGCTCGGTTTTGCTCACCCAGTCGGGGAAACCGGCCTGCGCCCACGAGGGGCCGGTATAATATTGCTGCAGCGTCTGCATCGAAGTCTCGGCCTCGGCGCAGAATCGAGACAAGCCTTCGCCGTTACTGTAACCGCAGTTCCAGCCGCGATTTTGCGCACCCATGAAGCACTCGCTCAGTTCGGCGACGTACAGCGCGATCTGTAGGCTCAGCGGATCGACGACCGTTGCTGCAAAGCACGCATCGAGATACAGCACGTTGCCGCTGGTGAAATCGCATCCGTAGTGATACGCGCCGCCCGAGCCGTCGTTTGTCGTGCTCAGGGGCGCGATAACGACTTGCACCGCGCCGCCCGTCGTGGACAACAACGTCTGCATGTCGTTGTACGGCTTGCCGGCATTGGTGAGGAGTTGTTGCGCGATCGAGAGCCCCGGCGCCCCCAGCGCCGCGTCGTAGGAAACCGCCACGTTACCGGTGACGCCGACTGGTGTCGCAGGATAGTCGAGCCCGGCCGTAACCACCCGCGGCGCCGCGATCGTACAACCCGGGCGAACCAGTACTCTCATTGCACTCATACTGTCGCTTGCTCCGCCAACTCGGCTTCGTATTTCCTGTAGATTACCACGTAACTCGAGGCGATAAACGCAATCGCAAAGCCGAGCAAACCGTCACCGATGGCAGCCGATAAGCTCCCACGGTGCGGCATCAGGATTCGCACGCCCGAACGCAGCGCGAATGCGGCCGCAAAAATTACGATCGTTACCCACGACGAGCCCAGATACATCACGCCGCGGCGATCGGTCGGGCGCACGTCGGTGTGAATACCACGCAGTATTCCGAACGGGATGCCGGCCGCGCCGCCGGCGACGAGCGCGACCACGATCTCCCAAGCCGGCGCGGGCTCGAGCCGCTGCGTTCCGTAGATTGCCCACGCCGTCAACACGATGAGTATTAATGGCGCGACCCACATGCGGGTGACGCTGATCCGTTGCGGGCGCACGAATCGGTACGCGAGGATCGCGACAACGATTACCAGCGGCAGCAACTGCGTCCACAGCGGGACGCTCGGCGTCGTGCCCATGTAACGACGCGCTACTTGATTTCGACTTTTGCGCCCGCTTCTTCGAGTTTCTTCTTGGTTTGCTCGGCCTCGTCTTTGTTGACGCCTTCCTTAACGGCCTTCGGCGCGCTTTCGACGAACGCTTTGGCTTCGGTCAAACCGAGGCTGGTGAGTTCGCGCACGGCCTTGATCACTTTGATCTTTTCCGGGCCTGCTTCGGCGAGGACGACGTCGAATTCGGTTTGCTCGGCAGCTGGAGCGGCGGCCGCAGCCGGTGCCGCCGCAACCGCGACCGGTGCCGCAGCCGAAACGCCGTATTTTTCCTCGAGTTGCTTCACGAGGTCCGCGAGTTCCAAGACGGTGAGTTTGTCGATTTGATCGATGAGTTCGGCGAGAGCCATGACGGATAGATCTCCTTAAGCGTTAGGTGCCGCGGCTTCTTTTTGCTCGCGGATAGCATTGAGCACGCGGACAAGGCCGCTTTGATTTCCCGAAAGTACCGTAACCAAGCCGCGCAGCGGACTGGCGAGTGAACCAACCAATCGCGCGATGAGTTCGGCTTTCGGCGGAAGTTTCGCCAGCACGACAACTTGCGCGGCGTCTACGACGTTGCCGTCGATGTAGGCCGCTTTGATGCCGAGTTTTTTGGTGTTGTCGCTGAACGTCTTGATCGCTTTGGCCGGCGCGACCGGGTCGACGCCGGCGAAAACGATGCCCGTCGGTCCGGCGAGGAACGCGTCTAACCGCGCGGCGACGTCGCCGGCGGCAATCCGAAACAGCGTGTTCTTCACGACCGCGTACGTGCTGCCGTCCTTGCGAAGTTCACCACGCAGCGTCGTGATTTCGTCCACGGTGAGCCCTTGGTAGTCGGTCAGAAATAGATTCTTGGCGGTGGCTAGACGGTCGCGTAGTTCTTGCACGGCCGTTTCTTTGCGTTGCGTCGGCATCGAATGCGATATCTCTTTCGGTTGTGGTGCATGCCTTCGAAAAACGAAGGCGCCCTTCCGACCGGAGGGCGCACCAAAACGTCGCATGAGCGTCGCGGGTTACGTCCTCGGCAGGTCATTTCGATTAAGGCCAAAACAGGCCGCCTACGGTCTTCGGAGCCTGGGGTAGATTACCACAGGTTCGAGGTCCCTGCAATACTTGCTGCCGTAGGGAACCGAATGCATGTCGCGCCCAGGAACAATAGATCGAACGCGCTTTCTGGAAACCGCCGGTCTCGGACTGGCCGCCGTAACCGTCGCTAGCGCCACTCCTGGAAGGGCCATCGCCGCGGGCGGCCCGCAACCAGCCGCCGATACACCTTTGAAGGCGATCCAGCTTCTTCAAGAAGGAAACGAGCGCTTTTTAAAAGGCCAAGCCGTGTGCGAAACGCTCACGGCGCGACGCTTAGAGCTCACCACCGGTCAGAGTCCATTCGCCGCCATTTTGGGCTGCTCGGATTCACGCGTTCCACTCGAAACGCTCTTCGATCAGAAGCCCGGTCAGTTGTTCGTCGTCCGCATCGCGGGAAATTTCGTGACCGACTATGGCCTAGGTTCGCTCGAGTACGCGGTCGCCGCACTCAATACGCCGCTCGTCGTCGTACTCGGACACAGTTCATGTGGCGCCGTCGACGCAACCATCAAGTATATCGCCAACGGTACGACGCAACCGGGTCACATCATGGACCTTGTGCGGCAGATCGAACCCGCGGCGAAGGCGACGGAAAACAAACCTGGTAACTGGTTACACAACGCAATCACCGAAAACGTCCGCAGCAACGTCGCCGCACTCAAGAGCCGCTCGACGATTCTCGCCGACGCCGTAAACGCCAAGAAGATTATGATCGCCGGCGGCGTTTACGATCTGCACTCGGGCCGGATCAGCCCGCTGCTAACGATGCAATAAGCGACCGCGATTACGCGGTCGCTTTAATCCGGTTGGGGTCGACTTTCACGCCCGGCCCCATGGTGCTCGTCAGGGTAACGCTGCGCAGGTAGGTTCCTTTTGCCGCCGACGGCTTGGCACGAACGATTGCATCGAGTAGCGTGGCGACGTTCTCGATCAAATGCGATTCGTCGAACGTTGCTTTCCCGACGATCGTGTGAATGATGCCGGTCTTATCGAGACGGAACTCTACCTTACCGGCTTTGATGTCGCGAATCGCGGCGCCGACGTTCGGCGTGACCGTTCCGGCTTTCGGATTCGGCATTTTTTGGGCGAGAATGCGCCCGAGCTCTTTACCGACCTGTGCCATCATGTCCGGCGTAGCCACTGCAACGTCGAATTCGCTGAAGCCGCTTTTGACGCGGTCGATCAGATCCTGATCGCCGACGATGTCGGCGCCGGCTTCCTGCGCCGCCTTCGCGTTGTCACCCTTAGCGAATGCGATAACGCGAACGACGCGACCCGTTCCGTGCGGCAACAACACCGTGCCGCGAACGTTTTGGTCGCTCTTTTTCGGATCGACGCCGAGACGAATGTGGGCTTCGACTGTTTCGGCGAACTTCGCGTTGGCGTTTTTCTTGACGAGCGCAACCGCTTCGGGCGGCGTGAACAACTGCCGGCGATCGTACTCGGCGAGGAGTTTCTTGAAGCGCTTCCCATGATGCTGTGGCATTACGCTTCCACCTCGACGCCCATCGAGCGCGCCGTTCCGGCAACGATGCGTTTCGCCGCCTCGATGTCGTTGGCGTTGATGTCGGGCATCTTCACTTTGGCGATCGACTCGAGTTGTGCTTGCGTGAGTTTCCCAACCTTGTTGCGATTGGGCTCTTTGCTGCCCGATTCGATCTTGAGCGCTTGTTTGATCAGAAACGACGCCGGCGGCGTCTTGGTAATGAAACTGAACGTGCGATCTTCGAAGACCGTGATCTCGACCGGAATGATCATGCCCGCCTGCGATGCGGTACGTTCGTTGTACTGCTTGCAGAAGTCCATGATGTTGAGCGAGTAGGGGCCCAGTGCAGGGCCGATAGGCGGCGCGGGCGTTGCTTTTCCGGCGGGAATCTGCAGCCCGATCTTGCCGACGACTTTCTTTGCCACGATTTATCTCCTTAACGATGCATCTCTGATGCGTCTGCCCCTCCAACAATCTCGCACGCCGGGGTCATGCGCGCGAGAATTTCTTTATCGCTAGACTTTCTCGACCTGGAAGAACTCGAGTTCGACCGGCGTCTCGCGGCCGAAGATCGAGATGAGCGCGCGCAGGCGTTCCTTCTCCGGAGCGATCTCGTCGACGACTCCAGTGAAGTCGAAGAACGGACCCGACGTGACCTTGACGCGATCGCCCTTCTTGAAGTCGATCTTCAGTTTGGGCGCTTCGATGCCCATCTGCTTCAAGATCGTCTTTACTTCTTTTTCTTGCAGCGGCACCGGCTTTTCGCCCGGGCCCGGGCTGCCGACGAAGCCGGTAACGCCTTGCGTGTTGCGCACGACGTACCAGGATTGGTCGTCCATAATCATCTCGACGAGCACGTAGCCCGGGAAAACCTTCTTCGGTGTAATTTTGCGCTTGCCGTCTTTGAACTCGACTTCGTCTTCCATCGGCACGAGCACGCGAAAGATTTTGTCCTGCATGCCCATTGAATGGATGCGTCGCTCAAGGTTGGCCTTGACTTTGTTTTCGTAGCCGGAGTACGTGTGCACGACGAACCAGTTGCGGTTGTCCTTACGCGGCGGCTCCGGCGCCTCGTCGGCGATCTCAACCGTCTGCGGTAGTTCGTCGGCGCTCTCGGCCGTAAGCAGCTCGTCACTGCTCTCGACAACCGGCGCCTCTACTTCAATGGCTTCCTCGGTTACGTCTACGACGGCAGCGTCGCTATCCTCGACTGCAGCGCCGGTATCTTCAACGATCTCGGGCGCAGTCTCTCGTTCCGTCCCTTCCGCAGTCTCGGTTTCGCCGAATAGCGGTGAGCGTCCAATTCCAAACATAGTGTCGTGCATGTTACCCAGTGGCTACCGGATGGATCAGCGAGAACAGCCATCCGAATAATTGGTCGAGAACGAACGTAAACAAGCCGATTCCCACGACCAACGCGATCGTCAAAATCGTCGCCGAAACCCATTCCTCGCGCGTGGGCCAGGTGACGCGGCGCAACTCAGCGATCACGCCGCGGACAAAATCTTGTCCGACGACGCGCTGGGCTGCTTTCGATTTCTGCTCGTTCACCAAAGGTTGTCTCCCGAAAATTTGGCAGGGCGGACAGGACTCGAACCTGCAACCGGCGGTTTTGGAGACCGCTGCGCTACCAATTGCGCCACCGCCCTATCTTTTCGTCTTTGGCTTCGTTGACGCAGGCCTCGTGTACCTCAGTACACGTCGGTCTTCGTCGCCTAGCCAGAAACGAAAATCACCTTCGCGGTGGATTACTTCGTTTCGCGGTGGGACCGGTGACAGCGACACCAGCGGCAATACTTGCTGCGCTCCAGCCTCTCCGAGGTCTTCTGCTTGTTCTTCTGCGTATTGTAGTTCCGGCGCTTGCACTCGGTGCACGCCATTACGATCATTACGCGCGTTTCTTTCTTCGCCATTAGCCTATCACAAACATGAAGAAAACGGACCCGAAGTCCGTTCGAACTCCCACTCTAGCATACCGCCGCGGGCCCCGCAAGATTGCCTCGCACGCCTGCCTCGCACGCTTGCCTCGCCAAACAAGAAAGGAGACACGTGGGGCCCGTTCCCGTGTATGTGCGCCCGGCCAGAATCGAACTGGCAACCTTGGGCTTAGGAGTCCCCTGCTCTATCCAGTTTGAGCTACGGGCGCGCGTGGTCTCTGCCTTATTTTATGCGATTTTATGCGGGTTTGCGCCGGCGTGACCTGCCTTTGAGTGCCTTCGATTGACGCTCACGGCTGCCAAACGGTTGCCGTGCCGCGGGGGCGGGGTTCCCGGGTGTCAATTCTGACCTGCCGCGCGGCGCGCCTGCGCTGCCTCGATCGCGTCACCGATGCCTGCGACTTCCCGCTCCTGGGCGCCCGCGACGACGTGACCGTAGACGTTTAGGGTTGTGGACGGTAAAGAGTGGCCGAGCAGGGCGGCGACCCGTTCTAATGTCGTTACCAGCAACGAGGGCCTGGCTCGCCCGAAGTGCCGGCATGAATGCAAACTGATCCCTTGACCTTGATCCCGATCCCGCTGGCGAGGGCTGGGAACGCCTTAGGACACTACGTCGAGGTCGAGCATTCCGCCGCCTTCCTCGGCGAACACGAAGCCATGATTGTCGCACTCGTCGCGGTGGAGCATCTTCGCTTTAGCCTGGTTGGTGCGGTGGCGAACGTAGTGCCGAAGTCGCCAGGGTCTTGGGCGGAACCGTCCGCTGGCGGTTTGACTTGGTGCTCTCTTGGTGCTCTAACGCATGAACGCGCAAGACCGAAGTCAGACCGAGGGGCCTGCCCCAGCAAAACTTTCCGCGCACCGTGCCGGCAGCGCGTGCGGCGCGCTCAAGGAGGCGGCGCGATTGCGCCACCTCCCCTGCGATTTTTCTAATCGTTATTTAGCTGCCCGGGAAAATCGACTTCGAGATGTCTTGCTGCATGACGTAGTAGTCGACGGAACCAAGACCTGTGGGTATGTCCCAGCCTGGAGCTGCCGAGCTTGGGATTCCATTTGACCCATAAAGGATGTCATGGAACCCGCCAATCGGAGCGGTCGTGTCCGGGGGTAGCGCGGACGTGTCGCAGGTTGGCTCACAGGCCGGCACGCAAGCCTTCGACCCCAACGGGCACGGTTCGTAATAGCCGTAGACGCCGTAATACACCGGCGCAGCGAAGCCTAACTTATTGAGAAAATGGGTTTGTAGCCGAGCCCATATGCCCATCGACATTGGGGAAGAAAGGCTCGTTCCGCCGACGCCGGTTTGCGTTCCGTTTACGAAGACGTCCATCGGACAGCCGTTGTTGTCGGCGCACATCGCAATATCGGCTATTGATCGACCGGCCGTGCATCCTGCACAGATTCCGTTCGTCTGCCAGTATGGGGCGGTCTCATACTTGCTGATGCCGCCACCGGTTCCCGTCCACACGTGTTCGCCGTAGTAGGTTCCGGGCTCGTTTCCATTCGCATTGGTGTCGAGGGTCGTACCGCCGACGGCGACCGCGTATGGCGATGCTGCCGGATAACAAACTTCAGGCACTCCGCTGTTGGGTAGCCCGGTTGCCAAGAGCACCGGACAGCCTGTGCCATTGTCACCGGTCGAAGCGAACATGGTCATGCCCTGAGACGCGGCCTGATTGAGTTCCTCATCATCGACCAGCATTGCACCATCGGCATACGCAAGGGTTTCAGGCTCGCCGAAGGATGAGTTGCCGGCCTGGGTTTTGTTATCGTTGACCCAGTGACTGTATTCCAGCGCAATGTCGGAATCACTCAGCGATGTGGTGTAATACACGAACAGGTGACGGACGTTTTTCGCGATCCCGCTCGAGATCTGGGTGTCTAAGTCCCATTCGTCAAGGCCCGACGTATCGGGGCTCGATATACCAACCTTCACCGTTGAGTACGGCACCGTCGGAAGTCCCCAAAAGGACTCCGCGGTGCGCAAGTCGGTAACGACCTGGCTCACGTTACCTTCAGCCATGACTGCAATCGAGGTGTTGGCGCCGGTGCTGCAGCCTGATGGGGGACATGTAACCGCATCATAGGCGACTTGGTACTGCGGCGGCCCGTATTCGCCGCCGATGCAAATTCCGTTCACGACCTGGAGACATGGCGGAGGCGTGCCGGCCGTCATCGGCTGCGCCTTTTGCGCTACAAAATTCCCGACGCGAGGATAGCTCGTCTTCATGAGATGGACGTGCATCTGATACGCGTTCGTGAGGCCGAGCACTGCCGCAACCACTCCTTTGAACTTGCTCGGCACCAACGCTGGTTCGACGTTACCGTACACCAGCTTCCCGCCGGCAGCGGTTCCGCGAATCGAGGTGTGAAACGCGGACTCAACGTGCGCAACGGTGCCTGTGGCGCTGACGATCAAATGGTTCGGCTCGATGCTGACGCTTGTAAAGCCTTCACGCGCGAGATAGTCTGCCACAGCGGCGGCTTGATTGTACGAAGGGTTGAACTTCTCGGTGAACTGCTGCGGCGTCAGCCATTGGTGAAAGGATGTCCGGCCCGCAGTATATTGATTGCGCACGAACTGCTGGGCACCCGCGCCGTCGCGCATGTAGAGTCCAACCACGATGCGCAATTGCGTCGCAGGCGGAATGCTACGCAGGGTCGTGCCTTCGGCCGTGAAGGGCTTAACGGGAACCGCTTGCGTGGCGGTCGCGGCCCAACCGGCCGGGGCGACTTCCGTTCGTGTAGGCCTTGCGGAAACGCCGTCGGGAGCGGACATCGATCCACTCGGCGGCAAGGCGGTATTTCCAGTACAAGACGTCGTCCAAACGCCTACGGCCAGGCCGGCGTACAGCAGAGATCTCCTCATTCTCGCCTCCTATCGAAGCAACGGGTTCGTCCAGGTAGGCAGATTCCGACCCGCGCACTGCCACGGAGAACCTCACTGAGCTTTCGCCTGCTGGAATGTACCCCAGTGGAGGGGGCGCATAAACGCGGTGCGCAACGCCGTTCCGGGAGAAGATGACCGCACTGAATCACGCGGTATAGGCGACGGGACACGTGAAGAATGACACTTGCACGCGGCGCCAATCGGGCGTATCCTGCCCATCCTGGCAGTGAGCAGCTGCGTCGGCGCAGGGCCCCGCATGGCGCCGCGACACGGAGGGGCGGGCGCTTCGCCTTTGCTTGGTCTAACCGTATCCCGGCGAATGCTATTTCCAGGCGTTCGAACCGTCCGACCAGCGTTGTACGGGAATATCGATGGTCATCGGCTGATACGGTCGATAGGTTCCTGCCGGCGGCGCGAGGATCGGCGATCCGTCAAAGCCCGCTGTCCACGTGTCCATTTGGTTGTAGGCGATGAATAGCATCACGTGTGGGCGCCAGGGTCCTTTGACCTCGTCGTTCAGATACGATTGCTTTGAAAGCATGAACGAAAACGAACCGGGAGCGGGATCCGTGAATCGATGACTCGCGTATGCGGCCTGCGATTTCTGCGCAAGCTGCTCGCGAGTAGCACCCGCGAGAGCCCATTTCGTCACCGCGACGTATTGCGGAAGCACGCTTTGCACAGCCGGAGGATTGAGACATACTGCGGAGCGGTTCTTCCAATTCCAAAATTCGGGATCGTCAAACCCGCCCTGAAACGCGTGGCCGACAAGGCAGACCCAGCCGTTGGTGCCCCTAACAGCGGTAACGTATCCTGTCCTCTTGAGCACGAGGATCTCGGCGCGGGTGGAAACCGACGCCGGGCCTGCGGTGCGAGCCATAGCGATCTCGGCGGCAGCGTTCGGCATCAGGTATTTTTCGACGGGTGCCATCGTCGGGTACGCGGACGGTTGCTGCGTCTGTCCGTATGCGGCGGCGCACGACGAGAGCGCGATGGCGAGCATTGCGCAGACGAGAGGTTTCATAGAATCACCATTCCTCATTCGGTAAAGCACGGAGCACTCGCGAGGTGAGCGACCAAAGGGGTCAAGTCAAGCTCGAGCTTTGGCCGTGCAATTATTGCAAGACCGAAGTAGTCCGCCACGGCGAAGTTAAAGCGGGAAGAGCATCTGTACGTCCGTTCATGAGTGCAACGAGGAACAAGCTGCCTCGGCCTTACGTAGCGGTGCAAATTCGCACCGCATGACACCATTCCAGTTAAGCATATAATATTCGCGCAAATATAAAAAAGAACAAACGGGGCGGACGCCGCTATTGGATTTGGAACGGTCGTCTTTTTTGATCAAACGTTGAGTTCGGACATCGCGCACACCAGATTCGTTTCGACCTTTTCGCCGGTGGACAGCAGATGCAACGATCACTGATTCGTCGGTTGCCACAACTCGATTTTCGTACAGTCGGGATCGAGAATCCAGGCGAACTTGCCGTTCGAATCGGAGTCGTCACGCTTGAGGACGGTCACGCCCTTAGCCTCGAGGCGAGCCAGAAACGCGTCGAGGTCATCCACCGCAAAGTTGATCATGAAGTCGCGCGGTGAGGGTGCCAGATAGTCCTCTCCTTCCGGAAAGGCGCTCCAAATCGCGACCGACGGGTGCCCAGGAGCGTCGTAGCTGAATGTCGCGCCGCCCCACGATTCGAGCGAAACGCCAAGGACGTCCTGATACCAAGCGGCCAGCGCCTCGGGGTCCTTGCTAACCACGAAAATGCCACCGACGCCGGTGATCCGGCCTGCTGAATTCGAAGATTCCATCATGCGGCAATTGGGAAAGGAGGCGGGCTTTCCCTCGGCGTTTGGCCGGTCATAAATAGGAACGATGCGATTTTTGTCGCATGACATGACTTTACGACTCCGTGGCCATCGGAGAAATGAGGAACACATGCGAGTTTTAGGCATCGCCGGTACGTGCATTTCTGCGGCGCTTCTGACGGCGTGTAATGCCGCATCGTCTACGCGCGCATTGCCCTATGGTACGGCAGCTTTTGTTAAGCCGAGCGCGGTAAGACAGCTGGAGATCGCATCCAATTCGTGCTGTGTCCTGGCGGTCGACCACCTTCTCAATCGCATTTACGTTAGCCGTACTGCCGATCCAGCCGGAAGCAACACCACCGTGGTCGACGGCGCCTCACTTAGCGTCGTGACGGCCATCGCCGGTTACGGCGGCGCTCACAACGTCGATCGCAAAACGCATAACTTCTGGCTTCCCGGCCTTTACACCGGAACGGTCAACGTATACGCCGGGCAAACCGACGCTACGGTCGCTACCGTTACTCTCAGCGCATGCCCGACCGATAGCTGGATCGATACCACTCGTCGGCATGCGTGGATATCGGCACAGTGCGGCGCTGGGAACGATCCCGTGTGGGCGGTCAACGCAGACACGTACAAAAGAATTTCGCGACGGATTGGTACCGGTGGAGTGATGGGGGTGACGGTGGTCAATGGGGCCACCGGCAGATTCTACGTCAATAACACCAGCGGCAATTATGTCATCGATCCCGTTTCGTTCACGAAAACGCCGACATCTTTCGGCGTTGCTTACGCCGCAAACGCGCGCATAAATTTAGTTTATGCGGTCCCTTCGTCGGGCGGCTTGAACATCGTCAACGGAAACACCGAGCACGTTGTAACGAACGTCGTGCTCTCGTACGCGCCGAACGCCATTGCCGTCAATCCGATGCTGGATCACATCTATTTGGCCGATGGCTCGAACTTCATCGACGTGCGCGACGCCAAAACCGGAAGCCCCATCAAGACGATAACGATGTCTTCCGGCTTGTCGGTAATTTCGCTCGCCGTCGACAGACTTCGCGATCGTATTTACGCGGGTGTCGCTTCGAGCGGTAACACGTACCTGTATCAACTGAAAGACTAACGCCTTTGAAATCGGTCTTCGGCGAGCAAGCAGCCAACTGGTTGCCATGTTTGGCAATAAGCTTTTATCATCTTATTAAATTGCGGCGCGCGCGGAATCGGCGTTCATAACGCGAAATCGAGCGGCCATGCGATACCTCACTCGGGTGTTTGGCGTGTCGGCGGTTCTGGCATTTACGGCTGCTGCGTGCGCTTCAAACGCAACCTCGCCGACGGGAACACTGCCGGCGCGCGTTGATTCGTCGCCATTGGCCACCGTTCTCCGCAAGCTTCGGAGCCATGCCACCGGCAAAATTCAGCACGTCGTCATTATCATTCAAGAAAACCGCAGCTTCGACAATCTCCTTCAAGGGTTCCCGAATGCCGACACGCGGTCGTACGGCTACGACAGCAACGGCAAGAAAGTGACGTTAAACCAGATCACGCTAGCAACGAACTGGGACATCGATCACAGTTCGTATTCTTTTATCACGGCGTGCGACGGCAAAGGTAAGTATCCCGGAACGGAATGCCGCATGAACGGCTTTAACAACGAGTCGATCGGTTGCGGCGGATCGTCGGATCCGTGCCCCTATCCGGAACCCGAGTACGCGTACGTGCCGCACAGTGAAACGGCTCCGTACTTTGCGATGGGCGAACAGTATGTCGTGGCGGATCGCATGTTCGAGTCTGATTACGATTCGAATAGCTTCATTTCGCACCAGTACATCATCGCGGGTCAAGCCGGCAAATCGGCCGTGAACGAACCCGCTTACTTTCCGTGGGGATGTGACGCCTCAGGAAATACCATTGCCACCGTCAACAAGCAGCGGCAGATTGGGGCGCCGTATCAACAAGTCTGCTGGGACGATCCGACGTTAGGCGACGAAGCCGACGCCGCCGGCGTCTCGTGGGGATACTACACCGCCGACGTGAACGGCGACGGCGGTTTGTGGAGCGGTTATCAAGCGATCCGCCACATTCGTTACGGGCCGGATTGGACCAACGACGTCAAGACGCCGCAAACGCAATTCTTTACCGACATCCAAAACGGCAATCTCCCGGCGATTAGTTGGGTGACGCCGACGTGCGCGAACTCGGATCACGCCGGTTGCGGCTCGAACACCGGCCCCTCCTGGGTTACCAGCCTCGTCAACGCAATCGGCCAATCGAAATACTGGAACTCCACCGCCATCTTCATTTTCTGGGACGACTACGGCGGGTGGTACGATCACGTCGCGCCTAAGAAGTTGGATTACGATGGACTCGGCTTTCGCATACCGATGATCATCATTTCTCCGTACGCCAAACAAGGCTACGTGTCGCATGTCCCGTACGAACACGGCAGCATTCTGAAGTTCACCGAAGACCAGTTCGGTCTCGGCCGACTCGCTGCCACCGATAACCGCGCTACCTCGCCGGAGACCGACTGCTTCGACTTCAGCAAACCGCCGCGTAAGTTCAGTCCGTTTAAGGCCGAATACGACCGCAACTTTTTCTTGCAACAACCGCCGGACACGCGCGTACCCGACCCTGAGTAAACCGCACCTCGCCACGTAAAGGGAGCAATATGCAGAGCCTTTTCCGAACCATCTGCGCCGCAGGCATTATTGTGAGTCTCGGAGCCGCCGCAGGTTGCAACGGCGGCGGACCGACGTCGTCGACGATGCCGCCGACGCAAGGAACGACGATGAGCGTCATTCGCGGTCACGCAACGGGTAAGATTCAGCACGTCGTCATCATCATGCAAGAGAACCGCTCCTTCGATAACTTGCTCCAAGGATTTCCGGGCGCGAATACGCAGTCATACGGCTACGACAGCAACGGCAACAAGGTCACGCTGAATCCAATCTCGCTGGCTACGACGTGGGACCTGGATCACAGCTCGTACTCATTCTTTGCCGCCTGCAACGGCAAAGGGAAATATCCCGGCACCGAATGCCAAATGAACGGCTTCAATAACGAGTGGATCGGGTGCGGACCGCAGGGGCCTAAGTGTCCGTATCCGGAGCCGCAGTACGCGTACGTTCCACATAGTGAGACGGCGCCGTATTTCGCGATGGGGAGCAGTACGTCGTCGCCGATGAAATGTTCGCGTCGCATTTCGACGCCAGCAGTTTCATATCGCATCAGTACATCATCGCCGGCCAAGCCGGCAAGTCGGCGGTGAATTTTCCGAGCAGCACGTGGGGTTGCGACGGCGGCCCGAGCGATACCATCGGCACCGTCAGCCATCAACGGGTGGTCGGCGCCCCCTACCAGCAAGTTTGCTGGGACGATCAAACGATCGGCGACGAGGCGGACGCGGCCGGCGTTTCGTGGGCATTCTACGATGCGGCAATCAGCGGCGACGGCGGTTTTTGGAATGCCTACGACGCGATCAAGCACATCCGCTACGGGCCGGATTGGAACAAGGATATGCGGACGCCGCAAACCCATATCTTCAACGATTTACAAAGCGGGAATCTGCCGGCGATCAGTTGGGTTATTCCGACGTGGGAAAACTCCGACCACGCCGGCAATGACTCGACGACCGGTCCCTCATGGGTAACGCAAGTCGTCGATGCGATCGGACAGTCGAAATACTGGAAGTCAACCGCGATCTTCATCTTCTGGGACGACTACGGCGGCTGGTACGATCACGTCGCGCCCAAGAAACTCGACTACGACGGACTCGGGCTGCGCTTACCGATGATTATTATTTCGCCATACGCCAAACAGGGCTACGTTTCGCACGTGCACTACGAGCATGGCAGCATCTTGCGCTTTATCGAAGATCAGTTCGGACTGGGACAATTAGCGGCCAGCGATAAGCGCGCGACGTCGCCCGAGGCCGACTGCTTCGATTTCAGCAAACCGCCGCGTTCGTTCAAGACCTTCAGCTCCCCGTACAACCGGGAGTTCTTCCTCCATCAGCCGCTTTCGAGGCATCCAGTCGACGATAAATAACGCACCGACGGAAGGCACCGCCTTAGGAAGAAGTTAAGGGTTTGACTACGCGGCGTTAAAGCACCGCGCGGTCGAACTTTTATACCATTTATGGCGTGTCGCGTGGAGAGTTTTCATCGCCGTCGTCGCAGCGCATCGTCGCGATGCACGAACGGCGGCTGGGTACGCTCGATTGGCTCTTACGGCTCGACGATATTCCGGGATTTCGAGCGCTGCCTCGCGACGAGCAGTACGTCTTCCTTCGCCTCTATTTCACCGAACTTACGCGGACGCTCGCTGCGCACGAAACGGCGATGTGTTCCTCCGATCGTGAAGCCGCGCTAGAGACCGGAAGAACCGCCGCGCTCGCCCTTAAAGCCGACGTGCTCGGCGCAATTCGCAGGAACGAGCAAACAGCTGGCGGAATTCGCGCCCCCCGTAACGGTGGGCGCCTCGAGCGCCTGCACTATTTCCGAGACGTTTAGGACGAAAGGCTGCTCGATATGGACAAGAACGAAGCGCTTGCAATGGAGATGACCAAACTGGTCGTCGCTCAGGCTGGACCACCCTCGCGGGGCGACGTTTTCCGCGTCGCCACGGATTGCCTCAGCATCTACCGCTACGTCCTCAAGGACCTCAAAGACCACCACTAATCAGCAGAAGGGGCGGCAAACTGCCGCCCCTTTCGCGCACCAGGCCTATTCTGCGTCGGGGATGTGGTGATCGATCGGTTGCCGCAAGAAGTAGCGCAGATCGTAAGGCGCTTGAATCTTCTGGAACTTGCGGGGCGGTTGCGAAAAGTCGAACGCGTCGGTTTGGGGCGAGCGCGCGCGCTTGTCGCTGGCCGCAAGCCGGCCCAATCCGAACTGATCTTCAATGAAGCGCAAGATGCTGCCGTGCTCGTAGTGCACGTGAGAAACGTGCCCCTTCTTCGCATACGCTGAAATAATAAGCATGGGAATTCGCAGCCCAAGCCCGTCGTAATCCACGTACTTCGGTGCGACGGGATCGTACCAACCGCCATAATCGTCCCAGAAGATAAAGATCGCGGTCGAGTCCCAGTACTTCGACTCGCCGATCGCGTTGACGACCGAGGTCACCCACGACGGACCGGTGGTCGAATTGCTGCCGGCGTGATCGGAATTTTCCCACGTCGGCGTAATCCAACTCACGGCGCGCAGATTGCCGCTCGAAACGTCATTGAAGAACTGCGTTTGCGGCGTAATGATGTCTTTCTTCCAATCAGGCCCATTGTAGATGTGCTTGATCGCTTGGTAAGCACTCCAAATGCCTAAGTCGCCGTAAATCGTCGCCGTGTAGAACGCCCACGGAATGCCGGCGTTGTCGAGTTCGTCGCCCAACGTCGTTGGATCCCAGCAAACGACTTGGTAACCGTTGGGAATCTGGCGCTGCGGCCCAACCTTTGAAATCGTATCGCTCGGGCCACCGGGGCAGCCCCACAGACCGTTCGGGAAGTTGACCGACCCCAGCGCTTGGCCGGAGATAATGTACTGATGCGAGATGAAACTGCTCGCGTCGAAGTTTGACGCAAACATCTCGTCGGCAAGCACGTATTGGTTGGCCATTTCGAAATATGGCTTGGTTTCGGTGTTCGGCACGTAACTGTATTGCGGATTGGGATTCGGACACGGCGGCCCAGAGCCACCGCAACCGACGTACTCGTTGTTGAAGCCGTTCATCCGGCAATTCGTTCCGGGGATGCTGCCGGTCCCGTTGCAGGCGGCAAAAAATGAGTTCGAACTATGGTCGATGTCCCAGCTGGTCGCGAGACTGACCGGTTGCAACGTAATCGTGTTTCCGTTGGAGTCCTCTCCGGATGTCGCGGTTTTGGCACCCGGATAACCGTAGAAGAGATTGTTGAAACTGCGGTTCTCCTGCACGAGGATGACGACGTGCTGGATTTTACTCGAGGTCCGGCGATGCGCATTCGGCATCGTGACGAGGCTTGTGGGTGACATCGAGAGCGGTGAATTCGGCGGAGTTCCGGAGCCGCCGGCGCTACACGCAGACAGCGCGAGCGCGACCGCTGCCGACGCGACCACCCGGATCGCGCCTGAAGGCAATCGCATAAGGACGTTTCTCCTCTGTGAGCAGCGTGAAGATAGAGCAAGCATATTCGCTCGCCACGTAAAGTTTCCTTAACCGCCGCTCGGTGCAATGCGCGAGATGCACATCTTCGGCCGCGCATCGGCGTTGCAGTAAAGATTTCGCTTACGCGCTACTCGTAGTCGGGGGGACGCGTATCGTACGGCTGCTCGTGCAGAAAGAACTCCGGCCCTTTCGGCGCCTTGATCGGGACGAACTTACGCGGCCGCTGCGAGAAGTCGAAACAGTCGAGTGCCGGCGACGTCGCGCGTGCGTCGGCAGCGGCCAGGCGCCCCAGCCCGAAAACATCCTCGGCGAACGTCAGGATGCCGGCCGACTCGTATTGCACGTGCGAGACATAGCCTTGCTTGGCGAACGGCGAGATGATTAACAACGGCACCCGAAAACCGGTTCCGTCGTAGTCCAGATGGTGCGGCGGCACGTGATCGTAGAGGCCGCCCCAATCATCCCAAACGACGAAGACGGCCGTGTGATCCCAAAACTTGCTCTCGCCGACCGCGTTGACTAACGAGGTGACCCATGAAGGTCCAAACCCGCCGCCGCAGTTGACGTGATCCGAGTTTTCACAGATCGGCGTAATCCAGGTAACGTTCGCAAGTTTACCACTGCCGACATCGGTGATGAACTGCTTTTGAGGCGTAATGAGATCGGTCTTCCAGTCGGGACCGTAGCGAATGTGGCGGACTGCCTGATATCCCGACCATTCGCCGCCGTCGTCGGAAAGTTGACTGGTGTAAAAACGCCACGAGAGTTTGGCGTGATCGAGTTCGTCGCCAAGCGTCGTGTAGTCGAAGCAGGTGCGCTGCATCGGCCCGTACTTGCGCTCTTGCGTAACGGTTTGCACTTGGTCGCTCGGGCCGCCGTCGCAGCCCCAAAACCCGTACGGTAAGTCAACGCTCGAGTGCGCCTGCGCAGCGATGATGTACTGATGCGACACGAAACTCTCGTCGAGATGTGATTGGAAATTGTGATCCGCGAGCACCCATTCGTGCGCCATGTCGAAGTACGGTTTCGTATCGTTATGCGGAACGAAAACGTACTCCGGATGTCTTGGACCGCCCCAGGCCGACTCTTTATCAAATCCGTCCATCCTGCAGTAGGTGCCCGGATACGATCCCTTGCCGCGGCACGCCGCGAGCATTGCCGACATCGAATGATCGATAACGTACTGCGTCGCAAGGCTCACCGGCTGAAGCGGAATCGTGTCCCCTTTCGAATCTTTTCCGCTGGAAACCGTATCCGCGCCCGGATACCCTTGGAACAAATTGTCGAAACTGCGATTCTCTTGAACGATAATGACGATGTGATAAATTTTGCCGGATCCGCTGCCGGAATACGGTAGCAGCGTGTTGAGGCCGGGTAGCGGCTCGAACGATGCCCCACCGGTTGTTGAGTGCGCGCCGGAGCATGCAGCAAACGCAAGTGCCGCAATGCCGAGCATTACGTAACGGACGAAACGCAAGGGGTTCATCTTCCGCCACTACCCGCCGTCGCTAGGGAAATCCTAGGCGAGTCGAGCGCTCGCTTCCCTCGGGGTGACAGGCCGAGGTGAAGCGAAAGGCGGCGAATGTTTCCAACGCGCGCTTCTCGCGGCGGTTTGAAGGCGGTCGCACGTGCAAGCATACCAGGCGACGGCTTTGTCGGCCGGCGCGAAGAGCTCGCGTTCTTGCACGAAGCGTTCGCGTTAGCGCGCGATGGGCACACGCGGTTCGCGCCGGTCGAAGGCGAAGCCGGCATCGGGAAATCGCGCTTAGTCGCCGAATTCGCCGGCGCAGTCGCCCCGCAATCACTGGTGGCGCGCGCCGAGTGCAGCGAACACGTCCGCAACCCGTACGGTCCGTTCCCGGCGATTTTCGAGCGAATCGGCGCGCACGGCCTTTCGCGGCCGCTCGCGGCGCGTGGCCAGCGCCCACATGCGGCGGAGAAGGCGGCGTTTTTCGAATCTGCAGTGCGCGCCTTCGATCGCGCCGCCGACCGAAAACCCGTGGTCGCAATCCTCGAGGATTTACAGTGGGCCGATTCGGCGACGCTCGAGTTGCTCAAATATCTCATGCAGAACTTGCGCTCGGCACGTGCGCTGGTGATTCTCGCGCTGCGGACCGGCGATGCCGGCGAACCGCACGTAGCGGCGTTTCGGCATTTCGCAACGCGTCAGCGCATCGCCGCCGTGCGGCTGCGCGGACTGCATCGCAACGAGATCCGCCGACTGATTGCCGGCGAGAACGGCGCCGAATGGTCCGCCGAAACGCTCGCCCGCATCGAGACGCTTTCGGAAGGCAATCCGCTCTTCGCGCAAGAGTTGGCGCGCATCGCTATCGAGAGCGGAGCGCTCAACCTTGCAACGCACGCGCCATTGTCGCTGCAGGCGATGCTTGGCGAGCGATTGACACGCCTGCACGACGACGAGCGCGCGATTCTCGTGCGCGCGGCCATTGTGGGACGCCGTTTCGATGCGGAATTTTTGGCCAACATCCTCGACCAACCACTCGAACGCGTCCTGCATGCGATCCAGCACGCCGTCTCGGCCGGCGTCCTCGTCGCGGTCGAGGACCACCCGTTCGAGTTCATCTTCCGACACGCGATGTTTCGTCAGGCGTTCGCCGACCAAATGATAGTCGGGCTTGCCGCGCCCCTGCACGTTCGCATTGCGCGCGAGATCGAAAACTCGGACGATGCCGAACAACGCATCGCCGAACTCGCCTACCATTGGTCGGAGGCGCGCGTCGCCGATCGCGCGCGCTTGTACAACGAACGCGCGGCCGAGGCTGCGTGGAGCGTGTACGCCTATCGCGACGCCGTCGGCTTCTACAGCACCGCTTTGCGATGGGATTATCCGTCAGGCTCGCAGCGTGCGGCGCTCTACGAACGCGTGGGAACGCTGCTTTCAATCGAGGGCCTGGGCGAAGAACCGCTGATGTGGTTCGAGCGTAGCCGCGCCGAGTTCGCCACGTCCGGAGATATCGAGAGCGCCTCTCGTGCGCTGTTGCGCCTCGCCGATCAATATTGGGTGGACGCGCGGACGGTTGAGAGTCTCGCCGCATGCGAAAGAGCAGCCGCTGCAATCGTTGCGCTCGATAACCAAACGCTGGGCGCCGAAGCGTTGCTGTCGCTGGCGCGTTATGCAGTGACGTTGGGCGACGCGCCGCAGGCTCGCCGGCATCTCTCCGCCGCCGAATCCTTCCGCCCGTCATTCGACGCGGTGCTGCAGGCATGTTATCACGAAGTGTCGGCGGAAACGCATGCGGCGACCGGCCACGCGCACGATGCATTGCGCGACTGCCGAATTGCATCGACTATTGCTCGCGAAGCCGGCTCGAGCGAGTTGATTGCGCAGATCGAGAACAACTACGCGCTGGTGGCCTTCGATCTTGGGGAACTCGACGTAGCAATCGAGCGGCACAAGCTCGCGCTCGACGAAGCGCGCCGGACGTCGATGAATTGGCGCGTGGCCTATTCGGCGCTCAACTATGTCAACACGATGACGTTCAAAGGAGAGCTGTCGCGCGCGAGGGTTCTGGCGTGGGAGGCCATCGAAAGCGGCGTGACGACAGCGACCTTCAAAACGAAAGCGGCCGCCGTCGGCATTCCGCTGGCGTTATTGCTCAACGACCGCGGCCTGCTCGACGTCTGCGCCGACGAGAATGCGCTGACCTACGCCGCTCGTTCGGGTGAGCCACAGCGCATCGCCTCGGTAACGGCGGCATTCGCACAACTGCGGCTAGCGCAGGGCGCCGGGGACGAAGCGCGCACGCTGCTCGAACGCGCGATCGAGCAGATGACGCGCGCGCATCGCTGCGTAAACCTCATGCTGTACGCGGCAGAAGCGAGCGACCCGCACAGCCGCGCTTGGGCCGAGGTGCAATTAGCGGATGCGCCGTTGCGTCCGCGCGTTCGGCGCGCCTGCCGGCTACTATACCAGGCGGTGCAAAGTCGCCACGACGCGACTCGGCACCGTCTGGCGACGGCCGCCGCAGCGGCGTGCGAGCGCGTTGGCTGGCATCTGTACCAGGCGCGAGCACTCGAAGCCGCCGGCCGCATCGCCGATGCGCACGCATTCTACGCCGCCATGGGCGACGTCCGCGACGCCGCGCGAACTCGCGAGCATCAGAGCAACGATGCGCCCGCGATTGACTTGAGCCCACGGCAAAAGGAAATCGCGCATTTGGTCGCCGACGGAAAAACCAATCGCACCATCGCCCAGCAACTCCACATCAGCGAGCATACCGTCGAGCACCACCTGTCGAGCATTTTTGCGAGGCTAGGATTGCGCTCGCGCTCGGCGCTAGCCGCATACGTCGGGCGAATCTCGACCGTATAGCGGAAATCCAGGATACCGCTCGTACCGACGCCTCCGTATAATTCGGAAAAGACTCGGAGGGTCACGGGATGCTTGGAGATCGCCCGTCGCTACGCTTTTGCTTGGCCGTTGCACTGATTTCGTCGTTTGTAGCGGTAGCGAGGCCCGCAGCCGCCGGAACCACCGGCAGTCTGGCCGGAACCGTGCTGGAAAGCACCGCCGGCACCCCGATCGCCGACGCCACGGTCACCGCGAGCAGTCCGTCACAAGTCGCCACGACCAGCACCGGCGCCAAAGGCGGCTTCGTCCTTCTCTCGCTAGCGCCGGACACGTACACGATTTCGATCGCGCGTTCCGGATACGAACCGCTGGCATCGAGCGGCATCACGATCTTCGCCGATCAGTCGCAAACGCTCACGTTCCGCTTGCGCAAGAGTTTGAAGACGATCGCGCAAGTGCAGGCGCGCTCAGCGCTCAACCTGGTGCGCTCAGGCACGATCACCGACGTGTATTCGGTCAATCCGGCCGTGACCAAAGCGGCCGCACCGATCGGCGGCGGCGGTGGACTGAATAACGTCTACTCGGCGATTGCGGCGATGCCGGGCGCATACGTCCCTAACGGACAGATGGGTGTCAATCAGACCGTCTACATCCGCGGCGGTTATTACGATCAAATCGGCTACGAATACGACGGTGTTCCGGTGAACCGTTCGTTCGACAACTATCCCGCCCACTCGGCGTCGACCCTCGGACAACAGGAGTTGCAGATCTATGCAGGCGGCGGCGGTGCGAGCGCCAACGCCACCGGCCTCGCCGGTTTCATCAACCAAGTCGTCAAGACGGGCACGTTCCCGGGCTACGCCACGGTTTCGGGACAGATCGGTACGCCGACGTTCTATCACGACATCTCGGTCGAAGCCGGCGGCGCGACGCCGGATCGGCTGTTTTCGTATTACGTCGGAATGAGCGGATTCAATCAGGATTTCCGCTACCTCGACCAGCAGAACGGCGCCGACCTCATGAACGCGTTTCCGTACGCAATCGGTCCGAGCAACGACACGACATTGCTATCCTTCTATCCGGCCGTCTACCCAACGTGTACGGTCGGTGCGACCTACACGAATCCGGCCACCAAGTTCTTGACCAGCGATCCGGGCTGCTTTTCCGCCTTCAATCCTGCCTACAGCGAAATTTCCTATATCGCGGGACGTGAAGTCGTCGCCAACATGCACTTCGGCATTCCACACAAGCGCGACGCCGGCAAAGACGACGTGCAACTCCTTTACACGTCTTCGGCACAATACCGCCAGTATTACTCCAGTGTCGACGACGCCGGAGCGGACTTCACGAACAATCTCTACAGCCAAGGCTGGATCGGCGAACCACCGCACTGGCCCGACTATTACACCTATCCCGGTAACACGCCGTTCCTCGCGCCCGCAACCGTGCAGAAAATCGCCTATCTTTTTCCGGGTTCGCCGCCCGATCGATGCGCCAACGTCACCGGCACGCCCAATGCGTGTCCGGCGGGGACTTTCGCCGATCTCCCCAACGATTATCGCGACGCGCGCTGGGACACTGCCAGCATCGTCAAGTTGCAGTATCAGAAAAACTTCGGCAGTAACGCGTACCTTAGACTGTTCGGCTACACCTTCTACTCCAATACTAACCGCAGCGGCGCGACCCGGCGCGGAATCGCTAGCGGTTACGGCGCGACCAACTACGATTACGAAGTAGACGGCCACACGCGCGGCATCCAGTTGGACTTCGGCGATCAGATCAACAGTACGAACTTGATCACGTCGAACGTCAACTACATTACCTCAACCACGCTGCGCATCAACAATTACAATTACTTCAACACGGGCAGCCAGCAGGTGAGCAACCTCACCAACGGTGTGGACTGCTACGCGTATCGGGGTGGCACGGAGGGCAACGAAACTTTCACCATCGGCGACCGCGCGCCGTGCAATCTGCAAATCACGCAAGGGACGTTCGCACAGCCGTTCAGCCCGCGTTACTTCGGGCCGAATCCGTGCGCGACCGGAGCGATTCCGGCCAATAGCGCTGCGTGCCAGGCCGGCGCCACCTTCCGTCTGACGTTCCTGGGCAATCAGGCGCTCATCAACGGCGTCACGCCGATCTTCACCGACGTGTCGCTCGGCGACGAATGGCGCCCAAACGACAAAACCGACGTAAGCCTGGCGCTAAAGTACGCCGACGATCAATTCGACCTGCAGAACACCGACACGTACGCCAAGAACTTTTGGTTCAACGCCGCGCAGCAAGAGTTTTGTTACAATCCAGTCACCTTCGAACCGGTGCTGATTCCGCAGCGACCGCAGAATGCGTCGGTGATTCTTCCGCTCGTTACCTTCAACTGTCCGGTCGATACCTCGACCGGCAAACCCGTGCAGACCGTTCACCCCGATGGCAAAGACGGCCATCTGCTGCTTTCCAACATCTATCCGCCAACCTACACGCAGACGTATTGGCAACCGCGATTCGGTATCACGTACACGTTCAACCCCGACACCGTCGTGCGTGCATCTGCCGGAATCTACGCACAGGAGCCGCAAAATTACGAGATTCAATACAATACGGTCGAGCCGAATCTCGCCGAACAGATTCTCGGATTCTTGCCGTTCGGATTCACGACGCCCTTCCATAATGCCCAAGCCCAGTTTTCAGACAACTACGACCTCTCGTACGAACGGCATTTCAAGGGCACGGATATGTCCGTAAAGGTAACGCCCTACTATCGCTACGCAACCAATCAACTCGACGAGAGCGTCTTCATTCCGACGCTGCTGGCGTCGCCGTCACTCAACGCAGGCACGCAAACCAACTACGGCGTCGAGTTGCAGTTTACCAAAGGCGACTTCAACCGCAACGGATTATCCGGCATCTTCTCGTACACCTATCTCAACTCGAAGGAGAAATGGAACAATTTTCAAGGCGTGGGCGTCAACGCCGTCAGCCCGTACAATCAGTACATCGAGGAGTACAACGCGCTAACGAAAGCGGGCGGCGGTGCGCCGTGTTACAAGAGCACCGCAAACGCGAAACCCGCGCCGCAATGCGGCCAAAACGCGATCCTCAATCCGTACTATAACCAGCCGCTTCAACCGCTGCTGGATCCCAACGCGTGGTACGTGACCGGACTCGACTTCCCGTATACGTCGCCGAACGTCTTTGCGCTGGTGCTCAACTACAAGCACGACCGCTTCTCGATCACGCCGGCCTTGACGCTCAATCAGGGCGCGGCGTACGGAAACCCAGCCGACTTTCAAGGCGTCGACCCACGCGTCTGCACCGCCAATCAGGGTAGCGTCGGCATCGCGTCCTCCAATCCGCATACCGCCGACTACACCTCGTGCTCGCTGGCGGCAACGCCCAGTGGATCGCTCTACATTCCCAATCCCGCAACGGGCCGCTTCGACACGTTCGGCGAATTCACGCAGCCGTGGCAGTTCAACATGGGGCTGCAGATGCAGTACGAGATCAGTCCGCGTGTGACCGCAAATCTCACGGTGGCCAATCTCGTCAATGCATGTTTCGGCGGCTCGGTGACGGCCTGGTCGCAGCAGTTTCCGCCGAGCAGCACCGTCTGCGGCTACTCGCCGAACCTCTTCTACATCAGCAACTTCTACAACGGCCTTAGCCCGAACGACGTGAAAGCCAACGGCGTTCCGCTGAATCCGTATTTCCAGAACGCCTTCATCCCATCGTACGGCGACGTGAACTCGTTCAACTATCCGCTGCCGATTAATTTCTATCTGCAGTTGCAAGTCAAACTCTAATGGGATCGGCGCTCGCGCTGGCGTGCGCAATCACCATCTTTCCGGCGTTCGGCGCACACGCTGCGAGCGGAGCGCTCCACGGACCCGGCTTGCTGCTCTCCGGTGCCGGCGGACTCGGCACGCCGCCGGCAGCATTTGCGTGGGTGCGCCGGCGGATTGCCGGCGGCGCGCGACGGCCGTTCGGTAATCTCGTCGTGTTGCGTGCGTCGGGTTCGAACGTGTACGACAAGCCGTTATTGCGCGAGGGCGATTTTAACTCGGTGCAAACCGTGCTCATTCCGCCGTGCGCTCCGCGCGCGCAGGTGAATCGCGTCGCCAACGTGGTCGACGGCGCCGACGCCGTCTTCTTTGCCGGCGGCGACCAATCGAATTACGCCGTGTGGAAGGGCAGCGCATTGATGGCGGCAGTGAAGCGCGTCTACGCGCGCGGCGGGGTTGTCGGCGGCGGCAGTGCCGGGCTGGCGATTCAAGGGGCCGTCGTTTACGATTCGGTCGCCGCCGATCGTTTCAACGAAGACACCCATACCGCGGATGCCGTTGCGACCCCGCTCGAAGCGCGCATCAGTTTCACAACCGGCCTCTTTGCGTGGCCGGCGCTGCGCGATACGATCACCGATACGCACTTCGTCGCGCGCGACCGCTTCGGTCGCACGGTCGTTTTTCTAGCGCGCATCCTGAACGAAAATCTGCTTCCGGGTGCGTCCAGCGTCTACGCGCTCGGCGTGGATCAAGGCAGTAGCGTCGCAGTGGACCCCGACGGAAGCGCAACGCTGTTCAACGGCGACGGCGGTCGCGGCGCGTATCTCGTACGCGCGGGCACGCGACCGCGCCTGGCAGCCGGTCAGCCGTTGCGTTACACCGTCGAGGTTTCACACGTGTCGCATAACGGCGAACGCTTCAACTTACTCGCTAAAACGACGAGCGCGCCGTGGACTTCGGTCTCAGTCGACGGATCGCGTGTGCCTCCGTACAGCCGCGATCCATACCACCGATGACGGCCGCGACGAACGCGCGCTCCGGCGCTTACGGGCTCGACGGCATCCCGCTCATCGAAGTCACGCGCGGCAGTCACGTGGAGTCCGTGCATCGGATTGCGGCCTGCGCAAGCGACGATCGTGGAAACGTTTCGCTCGCGATGGGATCCATCGACATTCCCGTCTACCTGCGCTCGACCGCCAAGCCGTTCATCGCCGCCGCAACGGTGCGCGAAGGCGTCGTCGAGCGATTCGGCTTCGAACCCCACGAGATCGCGTTGATGGCTGCCTCGCACAATGGCGAGCCGTTTCACGTTCAAGCGGTCGCCTCGATGCTGCGCAAGATCGGTTTGCCCGAAGACGCCCTCGCGTGCGGCCCGCACGCGCCGTACGATGTCGCCTCAGCCGACGCGCTGCTGCGCGAGGGCGCTGCGTTCACATCGATTCACAACAACTGCTCGGGAAAACACGCCGGCATTCTCGCGCTCGCGCTGTTGCTCGGCGCCGACCCATCAACGTACCGCGAGCCGGATCATCCCGCGCAGGAACGCATCCTCGCCTTGTGTGCACGCGCCTGCGGCGTCGACGTTGCAACGCTGACGCTCGCGGTGGATGGTTGCGGCATTCCCGTCTTTGCGCTACCGTTGCGCAATGCGGCACTCGGTTTTGCGCGCGTGGCGACGCTGCAGCAGTTGGACGAACGCGACGCCGCGGCGTTGCGGATGGTACGCAACGCGATGATAGCTCACCCGCTCTACGTCGCCGGAACCGGCGAGTTCGACACGGCGCTGATGCAGGCCGGCGGTGGAAGCATCGCCGCCAAGTCCGGCGCGGAGGGCGTGCACGGCCTCGCGCACGTGCCGAGCGGAACCGGGTTGACGCTCAAGGTGATCGACGGCGCCGCGCGCGCGGTGGCACCCGCAGCGATGGCAATCGCGCGACGGTTGCAATTGTTCGAACCGGCGACCGCGCAGGCGCTGGAAGAATTCGCCCGCGTTCGGGTCTTCAATCGTGCGGGACTGGATGTTGGAGCGATCGGGCCGGCGGCGTGAGCGTTTCCTACGAACTACTGGAACGTCAAGTTCACGCGCTGCTTGCGGATGAGCGCGACGTGATCGCCAACGCCGCGAACTTCGCGGCATTTGTATACCACGAAATCCCCGACGTCAACTGGGCAGGCTTTTACTTTGCGCGAGAATCCGGCGAACTCGTGCTCGGCCCGTTTGCCGGACGGCCTGCGTGTGCGCGTCTACCGCGCGGTCGCGGGGTTTGCGGCGCGGCCGCGATCGGCAAGACGACCGTCGTGGTCGACGACGTGAACGCCTTCGCGGATCACATCGTCTGCGACTCAGCCTCGCGCAGCGAGATCGTCGTACCATTCTTTTCGGGCAACGACGTAGCCGGCGTGTTCGACATCGATAGTCCGCACCTCGCGCGGTTTACCGAAACCGATCGCGCCGGAATCGAGACGCTCGTCGGCGCCTTTGCCGAGGCGAACGGCTATTGCGGCGGGGGACCTTCGGGGGGCGGTCCGCCCGGCGGCTGAGGTCCTCCCGGAGCCATCGGCATATGGTGGTCGTGCATCATCTCCATCGGGGGGCGATGCGTCAGCACCATCAGCAGGACGTTCCCGGCGTCGTTCATTGCGGGCATTGCCGGCATCGTACGCTGCTCGTTCGCACCGTTCGTAGAGCTCGGCCGCGCGAGTTGCGCGTGCAGTTGCTGCATCAGCGTCTGCATCTGTTTCTGAAACGTTCCGTGAAGTTCGAGGATCTTCTGCTGTTCGCTCGACGATAGAATCCCGTCGATCTGCTTTGCGGCCGCCGCGGGATCGGGGCTCGCCGAAATGGCCATTTCGCCGATGGCGTTCGCGATAGCGGTGCGATGGTCGGAAGAGAGTGCGCCGAGAATCTGCGACCGCAGCTGCTCGTGCATCTGCATCGCCTTCTGGCGTGCCGCCTGAAATTCCGCGGCGCGTTGTTGGCGTTGTGCCGGCGATAGCGGCGCCGAGGGGGCTGCGGAGTCGCCGGGATCGGCGATCGCAACCGCTGGTAGCATCGCTAGCCCGAGCACCAACGCAAGGAGTGCTTGCTTCATAATGGTTCGATCATACGGCACGAAGGCCTAAACACGGCTGAGAAACTCGCGACCATGTGGCGCGTTGAGGTCCTGGAGCGGGCCGATCGGGACGATGCGCGTCGGATTGATGTCCTCGTGCGTGTAGAAATAGTGCCGCTTGATGTGATCGAAATCGACGGTTTCGGCCACGCCGTCGACTTGATAAAGATCGCGCAAATACCCGAAGAGATTCGAATAATCGGCGATTCGCCGAAGGTTGCATTTGAAATGCGAATAGTAGACCGCGTCGAAGCGAACGAGCGATACGAAGAAACGCCAGTCAGTTTCGAGCGGGCGACCGCCAAAGAGGTAGCGGCGCGTCGCCAACCGCTCTTCCATCGCGTCGAGCGTTTCGAACACACGGTATGCCGCACGTTCGTAGGCGCGTTGTGTGGTTGCGAAGCCGGCTCGATACACACCGTCGTTGACGGTTTCGTAGATGCGTTCGTTGAGATCGTCGATCGTTGCGCGGTGCGATGGCGGATAAAGATCGAGCCCGGCATCACCGAACGCATCGAACTCGGTCTCGAACATCCGCATGATGTCGTCATCCGAATTGCTGACGATGCGCCGGGTCTTCGTGTCCCATAACACCGGAACCGTGACGCGCCCGTGATACTCCGGATCGCTGGAGACGTAAGCCTCGCTCAAGAACGTCCACCCGTTTACGGGATCGGGTTCGATAAAACGCCATCCGCGCTCGTCGCGAATCGGATCCACGATCGTCATGCCGATGACACGCTCGAGCCGCTTGAGTTTACGCACGATGATCGTGCGATGCGCCCACGGGCACGCAAGGGAAACGTACAGGTGGTAGCGATTGGCTTGTGCCGGGAACTCCGCTTCGCCGCCGGCCCGCACCCAGCCGCGAAATGCATCTTTCTGGCGAAGGAACTCGCCGGACGGCGACTGTTCTTGCGGGAATTGTGCTTTGACCGTCACGTTTTGCATGTGCCTAGGATACCTCTAAATGGGCAACCTCGGCGCTCGAAGAAGAGCGCGCCAGGGTAACTTGCACGATGAATGCCGTAAAAGCCGGATTCGCGGCCTTGCTGTGTCTGGCTTTAGGCGCATGCGCCGCGCACGCCGACGGTCAAACGAGCGACGCGACCGCGAAGCCTGGAGTGCTCCGCGCGTTTGCAGCATTTGCCTATCCGGGTGCAAAGCCGATCGCTCCCACGGCGTTCGCGACCGCCGATGCGGACGGCGCGCGCGCAATCGCCGGTTTCACGACGGGTGATTCCTTCGACGCCGTATACGCATACTACCAACGTCGTCTACCTGCGGGCTCCGAAACGCTGCACGTCAGTGGCGCTAAAGGTTCGGTCGCAAGCTTCGACGTCGCACCTCGCGGCGATGCCGGCCGGCCTCGCGGCGGCGCGCACGTCGCCGTACAGATTTCGTCCGTCAAACCCAACGCGACCGAAATTCTCATCACCCGCTACCGCCGGTAGTCGCGCTACGGTTCGTTTGCCGGCTTGAAATTGAGCGATCGCGAGTTGATGCAATAGCGTGTGCCGGCCGGCCCCGGTCCGTCGTCGAAGACGTGTCCGAGGTGCGAGTCGCATCGCCCGCAACGGACCTCCGTGCGATGCATCCCTAAACTGAAATCGTCGAGGAGACGGACATTTTGCTGCTCCTCGGGCTGCGTAAAACTTGGCCACCCGCAATGCGATTCGAATTTGGCACCCGACGAAAAAAGCTCGCTGCCGCACGCGCCGCAGACGTAGGTTCCGTCATCGCGCAAACCGAGAAGGCTGCCGGTGAACGGCGCTTCGGTTCCGGCCTCGCGCAAGATGTGGTAGCGCTCGGAGCCCAGCTCTTTGCGCCACTCGTCTTCGGTTTTTTCGATTTCGGGTTTTACATCGTGATGCATGTTTCTCCTCATCCGACGCGTATCGAACGCATCGACAGCGAGCCTGCCTCCATACCGTCGACAAGCGTCGTTAGTTGCTCGCCGGAACGCCGCAGGGCGGCGGCATAGAGCAGCGGCAAATAGTGATCCGGGGTCGGCACGGCCAAGGCACCACCGGCATGGCGATCGTACGCCACCATCGCATCGCGATCGCCCGCGTCGATTGCGGCGCGCAGGCGTTCGTCAAAGCGAACGGCCCAATCGTAACCCTCGCCTGCCATCCCGAAATCGGCGAGCCGCAGATTATGCACGATGTTGCCGCTGCCGATGACTGCGATGCCTTCATCGCGTAACGGCATCAAGGCCGCGCCTACGTCCCAATGAAACGACGCCGGCTGCGTAGCGTCAATCGCCAGTTGTACTACCGGAACGCCGGCGTGCGGAAGCAGATGCACGAGCACCGACCAGGTTCCGTGATCGAATCCCCACGCAGCGTCGAGCATCACCGGTACTGGAGCTAATAGCGCTGCCACGCGGCGCGCGAGTGCGGGTGACCCGGGGGCCTGGTAGCGCACGGCATACAACTCGGGTGGAAACCCGTAGAAGTCGTGGATCGTTCGGGGACGCTCCATTGCGGTAACCGCGACACCTTCGCGATACCAGTGCGCCGAAACGACCACCACGCCCAGCGGCGGATCGAGCCGTTCGCCTGCCTCGCGCCACGCTTGCGAATAGCGCGTCCGTTCGATCGCATTCATCGGATTGCCGTGACCGAAAAAGTATGCGGGCGCCGTCACGCTAGTCATAACCGGTACAGGCCGCCCGGCGATGCGTTCCCGAATACTTCGGGCATGAAATTGGTGCTCGAAATCCTGCTCTCGATCGTCCTGCACCCGATCGCCATGCTGCTGATGTGGATCAACCTCATCGTGCGGGGCGACCTTTCACCGCTTACCAAATTCGTCTGGTTCGTCGTCAGCATCATCTGGGGGCTCGGTCCGATTCTTTACCTGTTGGTCGCCGACGGAACGCTATGGTAGGGATCCGCCGTTAGGCGCGCTTCCACACCAGCCGATTCGACGTGCCCCAGATTTCGGGCGGAAGCGTGCGGATCGTTAACGTGTCGCCGCTGATGGTGAACTCGCGTTCGAGCGTCGTGCCGACGAGGTTGGTGAAAATGCTCACCTCGACGTGATGAAAGACGCGGTTGCCGCGCACTTCATACGTACCGGCATATGCTAAGAAATTTCCCAACGATGCGGTCAACTCAGTCTGAGTGGAGGTTCGGCCATTGGGCGCGTCGAGCTTTTCGCGTTTTGCCGCCATCAGAACCGCCGACATGCGCCCGCTCGGCGTGTACATCAAATATCCCACCGGATTGGGACCAAAGCGCGTTTTTTCGGATTCCGCGCCCGTGTCCACGACGAAACTCTCCAGCGTCCACGCTCCGACGACCGACGCTCCGGTGGCAGTCGCGGTTGCCGCCGCGACCGGTCCCGGTCGTAGCGCCGCAAGAAGTCCCAGTGACGCCGCGCTTTCCAGTAACCGCTTGCGTGAAACGCTCATCGCTTCTCCTCGTTATGCGGGCGCCTCGCTGCCAAAGCGAGGCGCCTGTTACAAACTGGAGCCGTTGGCGGGGATTGAACCCGCGGTCTCGTCCTTACCAAGGACGTGCTTTACCACTAAGCTACAACGGCGGGTGGATTACGCCGGGCGCTCGGTGGTTGGATCGATTGTTTTGCGCACTTCGGTAATTTTGGTCGCCGGAAATCCGCTCATCTCGGCGTGCTTGTGAATGAGACCTTCGTCTTTGGCGAGATACACGCAAAACGTCTTGTTGTCCGCGACGTAACTTTCGATCCATTGGATGTCGGGGGCGAGCTGATTCAGCACGCTGTTTGACTTGGCGGCTGCCTCGCTGAGTTGCTGGCGCTCCAGCGTTCCGACGCCGGGGATGTCACGTTCGATGATAAACCTACGCAGAGCCATCACAATACCTCCTGGAGCGCCGGGCTTTCGCGCTGCCGGCGCGCTGCCCATGCCGCGGACGCAAGGGGTTCGCAACACTTCAGAGGCCAATAGTCGGGCGCATGCGCCTACACGCCGTCGTCACCCTCGTCGCACTCCTCGCTGCTATGACCGCATGTACCGGAGGGAAAGCGGGATCGCCGGCCCCGTATGGGACGGGCGATCCGGAGTTGGCAGCAGCGAATCCGTACGGAGGCCCGAGCGACCCATTTCTTACCGACGGAAATGCGGTGCTGCGCGCGCTCGATACGATCGGCCAACGATACAGCACACCACTGCGGCTAACCTCGATTAGCGCGCACGCTAACGGCGGTCTGATTCTCGACGTACAAAAACCGGCCGACAAAGGCCACGTCGAGCGCTACATCGTTTCGCCGGACGGTAAAGTCCTTGGGCCGATTCCGGTCAAACTGGTGGTAAACGGCGGCCTCGCGACGCGCCGCGACATCGACGTTCTGCTCTTCGATCCAAAGACTATCGCATTCACGCGATTGGATGCCGCCGCGCGCGACGCCATCGCGCACGCAAAACTCGGCGACGCGCGCGTGTATCAATGGGGCTTAGGCGGTGCGAAAAAGAAGATCTATATGATCGTCGAGTCGCTCACCGATCATCGCATCATATTGCTCGATCGGCAATTAAACATCGTCGGCCAAATGAAGCAGTAATGCCCAGCGCGTCCGCTGGACGATGGCGCAGTTGGCGATGCGCTCGGTAACGCTAGTGTGATGGCGATGCCGACGGTGATATTGACGGCGACGGTGACGGGTAGGCGTAACCAAATGGCGTTACCAGTGCGATCGGTGCGGGCGAATCACACGACGACGGCGATGACGATGGCGACGGATATGTGTAGCCGTATGGCGTCATGAGCGGGTTGGGAGCGAGCGACGGCGATGGTGACGGTGACGGTGTTGCTACGCACGCCGGTTCCTCGGGCGCGGTGAGAATCGACGCCGGCCGATCGAGCACGGTTTCGATTTCGTGATTCACACCGAGATGCTCGTCTTGGCCGCGCATGAACTGCGCAAAGAATCCTACGATTGGAATGAATCCCGCCAGCGCCGACGCTGCCTTGGCGTTTGTGCCGTTGATTTCAAAGTGTTGATTGTCGAAAACGACGTCGCTGCCGTCGGCTTCCTCGACGAAGTCGATGCGCAGCGTCAGGTCGCCTTCGTGTCCCTTCATGCCGGCGGGACCGGCTAACAGCACCGTGCCTTCGCCGCCGTCGCCGGCGGGCGCCACGACTTGACCCGCGACGACGATCGGCTCGACCAGAATGAAGCCGAAGCGTTGGCCGGTTTTACTCTCGTTCGACGAAAGCGGTGCGTTAACGTGAAAGCGGACATGAGTCCCGCTTGGAATGTCGACAACCCGTAGGCGAGGTTCGGTCGAGGCCAGCGCCGTCGCAGCCAGTGCCGCGATCGATAGGGCTCCGCCTATGCCGAAGAATGGCGAACGTCGCCGTCCGCGGACCACACCCATGGGCGTAATTTACGCGCTCGCGGCACTGCGGCCCTTCGACTTCGCTCGCTAGGCTCGCGGCGCTCAGGGTGACAAAACGAAGGTCCCCATCCCGACGGTGTCTCCGGTGCCGAAGGTGTTGAACCAAATGTTGGAATCGGGGCCGACGGCAACGCCGCGCGGCGTCGCGTTTTTATCTTTGGGCACGTTGAAAACTTTCAACGCGCCCGACGTCGTGATGCGCACCAAACCGCCGGTCGGACTATTCGATCCCCAGACGTTGCCGTCCGAGCCGACCGTAAGAAAAAACGTCTGTGCGCCCGGTGCGTACTCCGCCACCATTTGTCCGGCAGGCGTCATCACGCCGATTTGCGCGACGCTGCTGTTGCCGCAGAACCAGAGGTTTTGGTCCGGTCCCGCGATAATGCAGGTGGCCGCCATCGCCGGATTCGTATCGTAGTACGTCACCTTTCCTTGCAAGGTGGACTTTCCGATTTGCGTGCCGTCGGTGAACCACATGTTGCCGTCGGGTCCGAGCACGATTTGTCCGGGCGCGACCGACGTTTTGTCGGTAATCGGGTACGTCACGAACGTGCCGTTCGGTTTCAGGTAGCCGATAAAGTTGCTCGCGCCGCCGAGCGCTTCGGTAAACCACAGACCGGTGCTCTTAGTGGACGAGCCGACGGTCGTGACGCACAGCCCGGTGGAGCGCAGCACGTACTCTTTGAACGTCCCCGAGGGGGTGACCGAACCGATCATGCAGTTGTAGGTTCCGAACCAAATGTTGCCATCGAGGCCGAGGGCGACGTCGGTCGGAATCACGGCGACGTTATGCAGAATCGGATTGCGCGGGATTATGTATGGGTGCGCCGTTTGCTGCGGCGAAAACTGAATGATGGCGCTGTGATTGCCGAACTTTGGGTTCCAGCTCGGATAATAGAAATTGTTATCGTGGGCGAGCACGAGATTGCCGTTGGTTTCGGGTGCCGGGTAGAGATGGAACGTTCCGCCGCCGGGTGTGGGAGGCGTTACCCCGCCGCCCGATCCGGACGAACCGCCGCCGCATCCCGTGGCGCAAGCCAACGCCAAAACCATGCCAAGTTGAATTACTCGCCTGACCATTCGTATGTTTTCGCTCCTGTTCGCCGGCGTATTCCACACCATCGAGGTTGTTCCGGCTCCCACGCTATTGCGGACGGACGAGAGAGCGCAGGACGCCGTCGCCTGCCTCCGTCGCACTCCACCATTCCTCCTGCGCCGTATTCCACGTCCAATAGACCGTTCCGGCGATTCCCAGGCGCAACGCTTCTTCTTGTTGACGACGGGCCGCGGCAGCGGCCGTGCCAAGATCGGGAAATTGGCGCTTATTCGCGCCGTATTCGCCCAAGACGGCTGGCACGTTGCGAATGTCCCACTGCGAGAATTCGTTTGAGTCGAGATCGCTTGCCAAGTTATAGTTAGGGTTGCGTTTCGGGTATGCGTGGACGTCGATGAACGAAATGGCTCGCGCCCGCGTGAAGATCAATGGGCGAGGAACGTAGCGCTGGTCGCTATCGCCGGCCGTGCGAATCAGGCCGTTCGGACCGGCTTTGTGCACGGCGTTATAGGTTGCGAACCCGGCGGTCGTCAAGGCTTGCGGATCCACCGAGTGAATCGCCGCCGAGACGACGTTTGCCCAGTTGATCAGATTCGAATCCATGCACTCCTGGCGCGCTTGCGGATTGCCCATGTCGTATGTTTTGCCGTCCGCCGTTTGCACCGTTCCCGAATGTAACGAAAACGGCTCGGTTTCGTCGCTAACAAACATTTCGACTTGAATTTCCCACGCTAACACGGTCGAGAGCAGCGAACCGTGGTCAAACGCGGCAACAGCGCTGACTATGTCGCGCTCGTATTCAGCTTTGGCGCGAATTCCCCCGGGAGAAAAATAGTACTGGCTCGTGCCCGCCACGTGCGGCAGCGCGCCCTGTTGAACGAGACTTCGAAAGCCGCGGTTCTGGGGATACGCGTGCGTTGCGACGATGACGTACACGTGATGCTCGCGAGCGCGGCGCAGGAAGTCGACGAGGTTCGCGACGGTCGGCCGGTATAGCCCTTCGCTGTCGGCGGGTCCGGCCATACCGTACGCACCGCGCGCCTGGTGCACGCTGTCGCCACTATCGAGGATCACGCGAATAACGTTGAAACCGCTGCCGGCGATGCCTGCCAACGCGGCATCCATCGCCGACGGATTGTAAAAACCGGGATCAAACGTTACGTGCGCGTTGGTGGGGCGGTTCGGATTGTTGGGGCGACCCGCGATCGGGTCGAGCATCGTGTAACTGAAGCCTCCCGGCGTAAACCGCGCGCCGGTAGCGACGACGTAAAACTGCGCGGACGGATTACCGGGCCGGATGCCGATGCGCGGCAGCGGCTCGGCCGCGCTCGTCGAAATCGGCGTCGCGCTCGAAAGGAGCGCGACGCCCAGCAGCGCCGCGATGCTACAAACTAACTTCACGCGGCGCCGCTGCAATGCGGGATCGCTTTCCTGCACGCCATGAGCGCGAGGCCCAAGAAGGCGGGGATTGCGGCTAACGATCTGGTCATTGCAGGCGTGCTTTCGCTAAAGCGAGCGCGGCGGCTCCTGCTTGGCATTCGACTCTAATCCTCAGTTAAGAGTTAAAGCAAGCAGGGTATGTGTCTTGCGGAGCATGGAACATCCCACCGTCGCGCTACTCAAAACAACGTTCGCCGATTTTCAACGCCACAAAAGCCAGTGGCTCGCGGCAGCCATCGCTTATTTTACGCTGTTTGCAACGGCGCCGCTCATCATCGTGGTGGTGGAAATCGCCGGGCTCTTTCTGGGACAACATCGGGCCGCGCTCGGCCGTCTCTACGCCTATATGTCCGTAACCGCTGGGCAGGCTGCGACGCCGGTCATCAAAGCCATCGTAGCGGCGACATTCTCTCAACCGCGTAATAATATGTTGGCTCAAATCATCGCTTGGATCGTTTTCGTCGTTGCGGCCGTTGGGTTGTTTTCATCGCTGCAGGACGCGCTCAATACGGTCTGGGACGTCGCGCCGGGAGCGCGCACGCTCGCTCAAACTGCACGCGAACGGCTCGTTTCGTTTGCTGCCGTACTCGCCATGGCTTTGCTGCTGCTCGTAGCGCTCGCGGTCAACGCCGGCCTGACGATCGCGAGCGCCGCACTGCTGCACGTTGTTCCAGGTTTTCCCACGATCGCCAAGACATTGGATTTGGCCGCTACATTTGCGATGACGACGCTGCTGTTTGCGGTTCTTTTCGTGTTGCTCCCCGATTGCCGGGTTGCGTGGCGCGACGTCTGGTTGGGCGCCTTCGTTTCGGCGGGGTTATTTGTCGCCGGTCAGTTCGTGCTGGGTTGGTATCTCGGCCGGGTTGCCATAACGTCAGCGTATGGTACGTTCGGCGGCTTAATTGCTTTTCTGATTTGGACGTACTATTCGGCTCAGATCCTGCTCATAGGCGCCGAGTTCACCCACGTGTACGCGCAACGCTACGGATCGCTGAAGCTTCCTAACGACTAAGCGCCGCCGCAGAGATGCTCACCGTTAGTATACACCGCGGCGTTCTGCGTGGCGATGTCGTATACGAGAAACTGGCGTCCTCGGATGTCGATTGCCGGGTTGCAGCCGTATTTGCCGGGTTCTTTTTTCGGCATGCTAAGTAGACATACGCGAACCCGAGCACCGGCATTGGCGATGGGATTATCGCCGGGCGCCACATAGAGATAGGTAATCGAGTGGCCGTTTATTCCGTGACCGGGTGCGATGTCGTCGCGAAAATACATGCTGCCGCCGTCGGCCATCGCTGCACCGGTCGGCGCGGATGCGGAGGTAACAACGGTGTTGACGCAGCCAAGGGGCGTTTCAATCTGCGTTACATTTGCGTTAACCGGTGTCGCCAACGCAGACAACGCAAACGCGAACACAACCCCTGCAGGAGGAACAGCTTTCATCAGGAGTACAAATTTGATACGACCCAGGCAGCACCTGTAATAAGCCACGTGAGCGCGAATTCCGACCAGTTCAAATGCGCTTCCGGGTGCGCGATCAAGAGTGGGATCCAAACCAGCACGCCAAAGATCGCAAGCATAAGCGTCAACGAGCGCAGCGCAAGACGCGCTTGCAGGTTGAGCAGTATTGCGATTGCCGCTAGCGCGAATGCCACTGTCGTGAGAATCGCCCAAAACATCTGATTCGGGGGAAGCCACGGCGGTACCAGCGACGTGGTCGCCTTAAGGAAAATCGCCTGCGCGAGCGTGAACGAAATCACCGAGAGGCCGAATCCCACGCGCGCGAATCGCGCCAGGCTAGCCGAACGCAGCGCGTTCGGTTGGGTTACGGCATACACCGCCAGTGCGCCGCACAGCAGGCTAAACTGTTCGAAGAAGCCATCGTAGGCGTCGAATACCCGCGGCGCTTTGACGATTGCGGGAACGCAGGCGAGTACGAACACCGTGTAGACGACGATGAGCACGATCGACGCCGCCCGAGTCGTGCGCGCGATCGATAGTCCAACTCCGCCTGCGATTTGGGCCACCATCAGACAGCCGCCGACAACGAGCCCCAGCGGCAGACTCAAGATCGCGTAGAGGCTTTGCCAGGTGTAGGCATCGTGCCACATGAGCGCGATGACGCCGAAAAGCACCGCGGATGCGCCAAATACGAGGCGCCCGAAGATAGGGGTCCTCATGTCACGCGCAACGCTTGCCTAGCGGGCGCTGTGACGGCGGCGGCGCTCAATCGTCGATCGCGCCGCCAGAAGGCGCCGTGAGGAAGTAGCGTGCGGGATGCCTCGTGCGTATCGTTTGGAAATGGCGCGGCCTCTGCGCGAAGTTGAAACAGTCGGAAAGATCGTCGGCGCGCTGATCGGTCGTGCCCAGCGACGGCAAACCGAATGTTTCTTCGGTGAATTTCAAAATGCTGCCGAATTCGTGTTGTACGTGCGAAACGTAGCCCGATTTGGCGTATGGCGATACGACAATCAGCGGCACGCGAAAACTCAACTCGAACGAATTGTAAACCTGCGGCGGAACATGGTCGTACCAGCCACCCCAATCGTCCCACGTGATGAAAATCGCCGTATTGTTCCAATACTGACTTCCCCCGATCGCATTGACGATCGAACCAACCCACGACGGGCCGGACCCATCGGTGCCTTTGGGGTGGTCGGACGCTGCCTTCGTTGGCGTCACCCAAACGACGCTCGCAAGATTTCCGTTGGCAATGTCGGTGAGAATTTCCGATGGCGGTGTGACGACGTTGGCCGACATCTCGGCTTTGTTCGACCAAATCGACGATATCGCGTCGACGGCATTCAAAAGACCCGAGGTGGGAAGATCTTGGTAGTATTTCCAGGAGACTCCCGCGACATCCATCTCATCCATGAGCGCCTGGCGGCTAAAGCAGGGAAACGTGCGCAGCGACGCGGGCTGGGAACCTTGCGGTGTGATGACGGTGACGAGCGATCCGGCCGGAGAATCGCAGCCGCCCGTGGGCCGTTTCGTCGGCATTTGCGGATTCTCGGACGCTCTGTTTGCCGAGCCGTCGGCCACCGTCGACGTTCCGCTGATGAGATACTGATGCGAGTCGAAGCTCGGGCCTTGATCGGTCTCGAACATATCATCTGCAAACGCGTAGGTTTCGGCTAGCGTGTAGTACTCCGTAACGTCACTTTCCGGCACGTAGGAGTATTCCGCCTCGGTCGGGCAACCGCCGATGCACGATTCCAAATTGAAGCCGTTCATCGCGCCCTTTGCGTATGCGACGAGCCAATCGTGGTGATTGTGCCCGGGATCGAACGACACGTTGAGCGGTTGAGGGGCGAGATTAACCGTATTGCCGTTCGAGTCGGTGCCCCACGACTGCGTGTTTGCCCCAGGCAGAAACTGGAAGAGGTTGTCGACGGTGCGGTTCTCTTGAACGATGATGACGACGTGCTGGATTGCACCGGATGCGCGCCCGCGTGCGTGGTGGATTCTCTGATACTCAATGCCCGAAACTCCGGAGCCGCCGGTACCACCGGGGCTTGGGGAGCACGCAAATAGGCCAAACAGCGCTACAAAAAAGCCGTAACGTAGTCGCGACATGGACACCCTCTCCTGCGACGCCAATGCAACGGCGACGACCGCCGCTTGTGTTAAGGCGCCTTAAGATGAGTCTACCGGAAAGGCGGGCGCTCGGTCGGTGCGCTGTTTAACAAATAGCGTCAAAGCCGCCGCGGATGGTCGCGTAACACTCACAAGCGCGGTCGCACAAACCGTTCCGGTTGGTGACCGTCAAACTGCCGTGCCGGTAGGCGATTAAACCCGCGCGCTGTAGCTCCGCCGCAGCGGTTGAGACACTCTCCCGCCGAACGCTCAATGCCAACGCGATCGTTTCGTGCGTGAGCGCGAGTGTGTCGCTTGCCCCACTGTCGTGCGCGGTCAGGATCCAGCGGCAGCAGCGCTCTAGAATCGAGTGCGACGCGTTACACGTCGTCGTTTGGATCAACTGATGCAGCGCCGCGGCGCCGTACGCGCGGACGGCCTTAGCCAGCTCGCGATCATCACGGAGGCGGTCTGCAAACGCTTCTCGCCCGATGCGCAGAACGACGGCGGGGACGCGAACGATCGACTGCGTGATGGCTGTGTCCATGCCGAGTATCGAAAATGGAGTCACGAGACCTTCGCGACCAACGGACAGGATCTCGAGCCAGCGGCCGTCGCGCATCGGCCGCGTGAGTGAAATCAATCCGCTTTCGATGAAATAGAGATGTTCGAGCTGCGCTCCGACGTCGTACAGCACCTCGCCGTAAGGAACGTAAGCGCGCGAGAGCGCAACGAGCAACCTGCGCCGACTCGCAACTGGAAGTGCATCTACAATGCGATTCCCTGAATGCGCGGCACCGTTAAATACATTCCCACACCCGACGACAAACGCGGCCGGTCGTTGCACGACACCTCATGCTTATCACAATAAGCGAATCCGGCGTTCCACGAATAGATATGCAGCCCTGTTCATCCGGCGAGGCTTAGTAGGCCTCGATGCCGTTTGGCGCCCCCACCGTCCGGCCGCCGAGTATTATCCGCATTGGTTGGTGCCGGCTGCGGTCGTTCCCGTCCCGGCGAAGTAATAGTCGTGATGCTCGCGGCAACCGGGATTAAAAAGGGCCTTGCATCTCGGACAATACCCCGAGCTCTCGAGATATTGCGCGATCGTAAGCTCGGAGCGGCAAACACCGCAAAGGATCGCGCGCCGTGCGCGTTCGTGCGGGCGCCAGCGCTCCAGCGGGTGATCGGCAAGCGCGTCGTGGCAATCCTTACAGGCGAAATAGGTACTGCAGCACCTCATTTTGATCGCGATTACGTCGAATGGCGAGTTGTAATGAGCGCAGCGCGTCTGCGCATCGAGCTGAATTCCAAGCACGTCGGGCATCGTTTTGGCGCTTGAAATCGTCTATCGCCTAACGATTTAGCGTCGCAAAGCGTGAAAAGCGAAAGCCGTGGCAATGCCCGCAACGCACACCATCATGATACCCTTTACGATCCACAATTGGGCGTCCGTCATGTTGCGTGCCCATCGCGCGGGTTGAATTGGGCCTCGCATCCTCAGAACGATGTTATAAATAAACAGCACGAAGAGAACTGCTCCGTTCCCTATCGTGAGCCAACGCAACAGTGGATGCGTTGCTGGGTATAGACATTGTAAAATCACTACCAACAGTGCGGCCATTGCGCCAAAGGCATTAACTGCCAGCCACGTTCGCTTGTCCCGGATCATGCCTTGCATCTTCGACGGTCCGGGCGTTTTCCCGGCAACGCCGATTCCGCGTTAACGTGCGATCTCGACCAAGCCGATCCGATTCGCACCGCTGCAGGCGATGGCGAGATTTCCGTCGCGAGTAACGGAGACGTTGCGCACGACGTCGCCACCCGACGGAATCGCCCAAGACTGAAAACCTTTGATAACCGGATCGAAGCGGACGATCGTGTTGGGTCGTACGCCGGATTCGCTGTACCAAATCACATCGTGAATCACGGCGATTCCATACGGTTGCGACTTCGGCCCCGAAGGTGACGCCCACTCGGTTACCGCGCCGGACGCCGGATCGAGCCGGCCGAGATAGCCGCGCGCGTAATCCGTATACCAGATGGCGCCGTCGCTGGTCATCGCGATGCGCCGCGGGCGCGCACTTGGATCGGGAAGCGTGTACTCGTATATTGCCATCGTCGCGGGATCGATGCGACCGATGCGATTGGCGCCGAACTCGTCGAAGAATGGCGTACCCTGGGCGTTGATAACCATTCCGTACGGTAACGAGCGCGGGTGCGCAAGGCGAACGAGTTTGACGGTCCCCGTCACCGGATCGAGTCGGCCGACGAAGTTCCCGCTCTGCACGGTGAACCACAGGGTACCGTTGCGATCGAATAGCAGCGTGTGGGGATCGCGTGCCGCGGCGTCGGGCATCGGGTACTTCGTCACGCTACCGGTTCGCGGATCGAGCTTTCCGATATAACCCGCAAAGTTTGCCGTATACCAAATGTTTGCGTTGCCGTCGGCCATGAGACCGTGTGGTCCGGAGTTCGCCGGCAGTGAATACTCGCGGATTTTTCCGGTCTGCGGATCGAGCCGTCCGACTACGTTGGCCATCTGGCCGGTATACCAGATCGATCCGTCGGGCATGGCGAGCGGATCGTGCGGACGCGAACCGGGCGTTGGAACGAGCCACTCGCGAATCGTCACGTGCACGTTTCCCGGAATGATTGCCGCGACCGGCTCGGCCTTCTCCGGAAAGTTCTTGGCCAGATAGTCGACGATCGCCGACGTTTGATTTGCCGGAATCTTCGCGCCCATATTAACCATCATCGCAACGACATTGGCCCAGCCCGCGCGCGAGTAACCCGCCGCAACGATGCGCTGCACGCCGTGGCACTTCGTGCACGCCTCCTGAACGAGCGTCTTTGTGGGACCTTCAGGCAGCGTGGCCTGACCACGTGCGCCGATCGCGATGCCAACCACCACCACCGTTGCCGCCGGCCAGGCCGCGTTTTTCCACATGTGTGCTTACGTGGTTTTTAGGCAGTCCGCGCGGCCCTGCCTCCGTAACCGTCAGGCCAACGATTCGAGGAAGTTACACGAACACGGTACGGGGAAAGCCGGAGTGCGCATGCTGGGAGCAATGCTTTACGGTCCGCACGACCTTCGCGTTGAAGAGCGGCCCGAGCCAACGATCCTCGAACCGACCGACGCCATCGTGCGGGTTGCCGCTTCGTGCGTATGCGGATCCGATCTCTGGAGCTATCGCGGAATTACTCGCATTACAGAGCCGATGGCGATGGGTCACGAGTATTGCGGGATCGTGGAGGAAGTCGGGAGTGCGGTTGCATCTGTTACGCCCGGCCAGTTCGTCGTCGGCGGCTTCTACGCGTCGGACAACACCTGCGCGAACTGCAAAATCGGCTATCAATCCGGATGCGAAAGGGCGTACTTTATCACCGGAGCGCAAGCACCCGTACTCCGGATCCCGCTCGCCGACGGCACCCTGCTGCCGACGCCGGAGACGCCATCCGAAGATCTCATTCCGCACGTCGCCGCGCTTTCAGATGTGATGGGCACCGGCTGGTTCGCCGCCGATGCCGCAAACGTGAGCCCTGGGATGACCGTCGTGGTCGTTGGCGACGGCGCAGTGGGTCTTCTCGGCGTGCTTGCCTCGAAGCACCGGGGCGCGGAGCGCATCATCGCGATGAGCCGTCACGCGTCGCGGCAGAAGCTCGCTCGCGCGTTCGGCGCAACGGACATCGTTAGCGAGCGGGGTGACGAGGGTGTGGCGCGCATCAAGGATTTGACGAAAGGTGTCGGTGCCGATGCGACACTCGAATGCGTTGGCACGCGGCAATCGCTGATGCAGGCGATTCGCGCGACCCGGCAAGGCGGATACGTGGGCTATGTCGGCTTCCCCGAAAGCGTAATGCTCGACGCCATGGAGCTCTATTATTCGCACGTTCACCTTCACGGGGGAGCCGCCCCCGTGCGGCGCTTCCTACCGAAGCTCATCGACATGGTGTGGAATAAGCAGATCGAACCCGGAAAAGTCTTCGACCTCACCCTTCCGTTCGAAGGCGTTGCTGATGGATATCGCGCGATGGACGAACGTCGCGCGATAAAGGCGTTGCTGCTGCCGTCTGGGGAAGGATGCCCGGCTCGAGTTTTTCCCGGAAAGTTTCCCGATGCCTGATCTTTCGGCTTGGCAAATCAACGTCGGTGCCTATAACCCAACTCGGAATAGAGGGATCGTCGAGTATGCCGCACGCACGACGTCGGCAGTCAGATTCACTAACCCGGTCAGTGCGTGCAATAAACCAAGAGCGCCCTATCAGGACGCCCTTGCGTTCGTGTAGTTCTCGCGATATACGTCCGCTTAGAGCGAACGTGAGCTACAGTACTGGACCGCGATGGCTCTGCATTAGTGGCAAGTGATGTGAACCTTGGTGAAGGTCAGCGTGACATTGCCCACGCTGTCAACACCGATATCCACCTTCACGTTGGCTCGAACGCCTGCGTCAGGACCACTGCCGACGGCAACACCATTTCCAACGCCGACACCTTTCAGCGTCCCGCCGTTCGGAATCTCGGCCTGTGCATTGCCGACACCCTTAAACGTGTAACTATTACCGGCCGAATCGGTCGCCGTTAGACCGTCCAGAGTCGTATGGACCGCTACTTGCGTGCGCTTCTGTTGCGTAACGGTGTGCGCGCGGTACGCCATGGGGCCGGCGAACGTGAGATCGAGGGCATCCGGACACGGCACCGATACGGTGACGGCCGGAATGGTCAGACTTCCTTGAGAGAACTTTGGATTATTATTGTCTGGAGACACCGGACCCGGCGCGCTTATCGCGGGTATCGTAGTGGTCTGGGATGTACCGTTCCCACCACTACATGCGGCAAACAGTAAACCGGCCGACATCAAGGGTAAGAGTAGACGGAATCGTCGCATTGATACTCCTTCGCATTGGGAATCGCTCCGGTGAGATCTCGAGATCAACGGTTTAGCACCGTGCTGCTTCGACCGGAGCGGAGCGATGGCTGAGACTTGCCCGAGAAACGTGGCCTTTCTTCCAGCGATAGATTAGTTGCCCGTTAGAAGCACCGCATCAAGCCAAGCGATAGGTTGTTTTAGTGAACGCGAAATCGTGTTTGATACGAAGCAAAACCGGAGCCGGCCTTACGGTAGACGCTCGGCTAATAGTTTCACTCCCTCCGCACTCATCGGGACACGTGGCATCCAGATCGGGAATTCAACGCCTGCTATTCGATTCGCAATGAAGGCTTCCAGAGCAAGAATGCCGACAGCGACTTCCAGAAGTGGCAGCTGATATGGGTTTGTTACAACGCCTAACGACACCATCAACGCCGTTGCTCCAGCCGGCGGATGCACCACTTTCAATAGGATCATCAGAGCAGCAGTCGTCGACAGCGCGATGCACGTTGCTAGAACCCGCGCGCCATCCACGCCAATGACGGTTGCAGATGGTGCATGTTGCAAACCTGTAAGCAGCAGCGCGCCGTAACCGCAAAGAATCCCGATTCCATGCCCGCATATGGACTCTTTGGACTTGCGGTTGGAAGTGACGGGCTATACAGGAATAGAATCGCCGTCGCACCCAGCGGAGGAAAAATGAACGGAGCTTTAAGCAGAAGCGCAAGCGACGAAAGCGTCGCTATCGAGACGAACGCCGTGATAAACGTGAAGCTCGCCCAGACTATTCGATCGGGAAACCGTGTAAGCAGATGGGGAAGTTGTAGACGGTGCTGGGCGCGCGCCTTCCGAGGAGACCCTGCCCCTTGAGTCTCATGCATAAGGAGAACAACGCCCGAGACGAGAGGTTCTCATGGAAGTTCCTGCATTTCTAGATGACCGTGGCTTCAGTCTCCCGCATGTTCGGCCATTCGAAAGACGAGCCCCTCACGCCCGGTTCCAGCCCTAGGACCGGATTTGCCGCATTTGGGATCCGGATTCATGGGTATAACCACGTTCACGGAGGGTTGACCTATGCCATGTAAAGGCGAGAGCTGCAAGTGCCAGGCGACTAGTGGCGAGTACTGCAGCGAAAGTTGCAAGTCAGCGAACGATCATGGGCACTGTCATTGCGGGCACGCCGCGTGCAGCACGTAAACGCAGGTTGAGTCCGAAGGCGCCTTAGGTCCAGCCTTCGCGGAACCGAAGCCTGACCAGCATTCCTTACAGGGGACGTCCGTATCGCAGCAGGTTCATCTTGATGGCGATGAGGTCCACTGCGAATCGTCGTGCGCCGGCGCGTTTGCGCGTCCACCCGGTCCCGCGCACCTTAGGCGCCAGGAGCGGCGCACTAGCGTAGACGTTGCCAGTATCTTCCTATGAGCACTTCAGGAACATAGCACAGCAGCAGGCCACCTACGAGGACGGTAAGACTTATCAGGTTCCATCCATATGCGCCAATCCTTGCGATGTGAAAGCCATACAGGAGCGACAGTATCGCCATAGCGAGAAAGAACGGGCCCGTGAAATAACAGTGCACTCGCCCGCATCGCACCGCATTGACTAAGCACCCGATACCGATTGTCGTTAAGGCAATGCCCCAAACCGCCGCGCACCACTCATTACTGATTCTTAGAGCACCGCTCACTATAAGTGCCGCGATCGGCAACCAGAAGACGAGCACGGTTATTAAGCGATCAGAAAGAATGTCGCCACGCTCCGAAATCCGCTCGTCTGACTTCATCGCTTCACGTCGTGAGCAACTCCTCGACGCTCTGCCGGATCTATGTTTGTTTCGCGTTCCTCAAGCGCGAGTGCGATCGCAGCCTCAGGCGTGAGTGAAGCGCCGTCCAGGCTAAGTCGCGCCAGTTCGTCGGGCGCCAGCCTCTCGCGCAGGAGTAGGGTGACGCGGTCATGCGTCGTCGCCTCGGTGAATTCTCGGGTGAATCCGTACCGCTGTAACGCAACGTCAGCGTACCCTTCGAGCACGGCTGCGAGTTCGAGCTCGCCGCCCAGCGCGTAGACGAGCGACAGATGCTCCATCGCGACGGCGGCGCCGGCGCGATCCGGGTTTCGAACCCAAATCCCGATTGCCTCGCGCGCTGCCGCCGACGCACCGGGAAGATCGTCGACCGCGGCGAGATAGCCCGCGAGGTTGTGAAGCAGAACGTCGAGCGTTGATTTGTCTTCATCCGACCGCGCGATTGGAAGTGTCTCGGCAACGATCGCAGCCGCTCGCTGCGAGTGACCGCGCGCATGTTCGACTTCGGCGAGGTTGATCGCTGAGGCCATTTCTCCGCGCGCGTTTCCGAGCGCACGATGCTCTTTGCGGAGCTGCTCGAAGATGCGGGTCGCCGTTTCGAAATCGCCACGAAACTGGCTGAGGGATGCACGCGCTTCGAGTACGGTAAGCCGGTGCAAAACCGAGCCCCCCGCCAGCATTTCGGCCTGCGCTAAGGCCCGCTCTGCGTCGTCAAGCCGGCTGAGAACCACTGCTAAAGTCGCGTAAGAGCTGAGCGTAATCGCGAGCAACGAAACGTCGCCGCTTGCCCGCGCATACTCAACCGCCTGTGTCGCCCGTTCAAACGCGTCCATTTTATGTCCGGAATAGAAGAGCAAACCCGCCAGTGCGCTTGACAACCGAGCGTGGAGCCGCTGCTCATCGGCGGGAAGGGCCGCGAGGTACGTCTCGCACCTCGTCGCGCCTTCGGTTTCAAGTCCGATGCCTCCCCACAGCCGAGCCACGCCGGCGAGGAGCTCGCCGCCGTCGATGACGTTCGAACGCACCAAGGCACCGTCCAGGGCGGAACGCACGTCGTCGGCCTCGGTCTGCAGCGCAGCAACAATGTCGGCGGCTTGCGCGCTGCGCTCGCGCCGTTCCGAGAGATCCGCGAATCGATCCCGCAAATAACGCAGGTGGCGGTCCGCAGCCGCATCGCGCTCACCCGCATCGTCGAGCTTCTCCACGGCGTAGGCGCGTGTCGATTCGAGCAACCCATAGCGAAGTGCGTCACCCTGCGGCACGGCGAGCACTAGTGACTTATCGACGAGCGATGCCAGCACGTCGAACACGTCGAGTTCGTCGAGATCTTCTGCGCCGCTCCCAACTGCAACCGCTCCCTCAAGCGTGAAGCCGTTAACGAAGATTCCCAGACGCCGGAAGAGAGCGCGCTCGCGTTCGTCGAGTAAATCGTAGCTCCAGTCGATGAGCGCGCGCATGGTTTGTTGGCGTGGAAGCGCGTCGCGGCTACCGCCGGTGAGCACGCGGAAGCGCTCGTCGAGCCGTTCGCGCAGCTGGTGTGGGCTGAGCATCTTCACCCGCGCGGCCGCCAGCTCGATCGCCAACGGAATGCCGTCGAGCCGCCGGCAGATGTCGGCCACGATCGGCGCATTGTTGTCGGCAAGCGAGAACGTCGCGCTGGCCGCGCGGGCGCGTTCGACGAAGAGCGCGACCGACTCATAACGCATCGCGTCGGTCGCACTGAGATGCACTGTGTCTTTGGCCGGAAGGGCCAGTGACAGTACCTGGTAACTCGCTTCTCCGGCGACGCCAAGACCCTGGCGGCTGGACGCCAGCACGTTGACTTTCGGAGCGCCGCGCACAATTGCAGAAATTATTCGTGCGGCGGGCTCGATCAGATGCTCGCAGTTGTCGAAGACGAGCAAGACATGTTTTGTCTTGAGCGCGTGCACGAGGTTCTCCACCGGATCGCCTTCGGGCGCGAGCGTGAGCCCGACTGACAGCGCAACGGTCGATGGAAGATACTCGCCCTTCGTCAGCGGTGCGAGCTCGATGAACCAGACGCCGTCGCTGAAGTCGTCGAGCAGATTGGCCGCGACGTGCAAGGAGAGGCGCGTCTTGCCGACGCCGCCTGAACCTACCAGCGTGACGAGTCGATGCTGCTCGATGAGCGCAATGATTGCGCTAGTCTCCATTTCGCGACCGACGAACGTGCTGAGCTGCAACGGTAAGTTGTTGGGGAGCACCTGCAGCGATCGCAGCGGCGGAAAGTCTGCCCCGAGATCGGGAGCGAGCAGTTGGTAGACGTGCTCGGGGCGCGCCAGGTCGCGTAGCCGGTGCTCGCCGAGATCGCGAAGTGTTGCCCGGGTTGGGAGCGAGCCTTGCACGAGGTCGGTCGTAACACGCGAGAGGAGCACCTGGCCGCCGTGGCCGATCGCCAGCAGTCGCGCGACGCGATTGACCGCCGGGCCAACGTAATCGCCGTGGTCTTCTTCTAAACTCCCGCTATGAATGGCCATGCGTACGGAAATCGCGCCCACGTCCTCTGATCCGGACAGCGCGAGCTGCCCAGCAATCGCCGCGTTTACGGCATCAACCGCATCAGCGAAGACCGCGCAAAATGAATCACCGACCGTCTTAAAGACATGACCATGGTGAGCGTCAATGGTCGAGCGCAGGACCTCGTTGTGTGCGCCGAGTGCGCCGCGCATCCGAGACGGATCCTCTTCCCACAGACGCGTGCTGCCTTCGATATCGCTAAACAACAGCGTCACTGTACCGTGCGGTAATTGGGGAGCTAGAGACGGAGCGTCAACTAAGCCCGCAACGACCAGCTGGACACTGGGACTCTCAACATCCACGGGCTTAATCATGGTCGCGTGATCGCCAGGTACCACGAACCGCGTATCTTCCGGAAACGGCTCGATCGAGGACGCCGGCAAGACGAACGCGTCGCGTTCGCCGGCGACGACACGCAGCGTGAACGCCGTGCCGTCACCGTAGACCTCCGGCCACACGGCTCGCAGATTCGTTATGAATGTGCTGCCGGGGGCCATATCTCGCGCTTGGCGGTTGGCGCCGCGAAACGGATTGGCTTTGCCAACCCCCATGCTAGGCGTGCCGAACAAAAAGAAATGAGAAACCCGCGCCCGTGTCTGCGGATCGAGTAACGCTTGCTGCGCCACTAAGCCGCCCATACTGTGTGCTACCAAGGCAATACGGCGATACTCGCTCAACGGCCGCACCGCGAGCATCGTCCGAAGATAGTAGCCCAGCATTTCAAGGTTCGCGTCGGCTCTCCAAATCTGACCGACGTCAAACCGCAACGAGGAGGAATAGCCGATGCCGAACATATCCCAGGGCTTCAGCCCCTCAATAGTCATCAATATATCCGGAAAGGATCCCCACGTTTTCTGAGCGTGACCCAAAAAGCCGTGCAGAAAGACGATCGCGCGATCGGCACCAGTGGCGCGAAAATCAACCCGAACCGGACGATCGGGTTCGCTCATCGATAAAATCCTAGCGCTTACTTCACATGGACAGTAGACAACGGCCCGGCCTTTAAGAACGCGAGCTCATCAGCGCTTCGTGTTAAGCCTCGTCGCGCCCTAGCGCGACAACACATCTGCGATCGCTACGTATCTAGCAAAACTTTGGAGTCCGCCACAGAGCGGACTCCAAATGTAGCCGTTGTTCGATACCTCTTGTACGTTAGTCGATCCGACTGTCCGTAACGAGAACAGGACATCGAACACAGGCTTGGGTTCCAACCTGAGAAAACCACCGGCATGTCTTGCGAATGGCGCAGTGAGGTAGTGCCTCAGCTTGGGGTGGTATCTCTTCAACGAACTCGTCAATTACGCCACACCGACCGCGAGCCCAATTGGGGCACCCGTCTTCTACGCATGGGCCGGTGAATCGAAAGCGCTTTTCCAGTCCCGTCGATCCCATGCGCTCAATGAGCACGTCGTCAATTACGATCGTGGGGGAAATATAGCCGACTCGGCCGTCCTCCCCAACTACTCCCAAAAGTCTCGCACCGACCGTTGCAGCGGTGCTCGGGCACTGGAGCTGTTTGTCCATTAAGGGGACTCGATCGAGGATTCCATGCGCGCTACGACCTCGCCAATGGGCGTGTCGGCAATTTGCTGCAAGTCGAAGGCCGGCTTTCCTCGGTATTTGAGAAAATATGGCCCAATAACGCACCGGACCGTTGGATCGAGGCTATCCGTCAGAGCCGCCGCCCCCGCTTCGCCTACCGCCTTCGATATGACGTCCTTTTGGCTATCGGATAGTTGTATTCCATCGACCACAAAACTAAACGTGTGACGATTACCTGGCATGTCAATCCCCTTTCAATGAAAGACCTTTTGCCGTGCAACTAGGCGCTGCTTTCGGACCGGATTGGAGCCCTTACGGAGTCAACACGCTGAAGATGGTAGCGGTATCGGGCCTCAATGACAGTCCATTACGACGCGCCAATTTTTTGCTCGAGGCTGAATGCTCGGCGGAAGTGAATTCGATTCCAAGCCCATAAGGCACCCCGCCGCCTGAGTCAGTTCGGGGATGCGGCGCCGGCTGAGCAAATCTCGCATAGTTCCGCATCGCTGCCTCTGACAAACGGGCCCAAGCGTTCGATAGCCATATAGGCTAGTCCTTTTAGGTCAATCTGCCGAAGAAGGGGCGTCGGGATTAACGCGAACGGGCGAACTGTGCGAATGGTTCAGCAGCGCTTCGTGAGGCGGAAAAACCGCCAATGTTCGGCGGCCTGACGCCGGCGCACGGCAATAGCGGCGACCAATTGCCGTCGAATCATGTGAAAGTCCTAAAAGAAAAACAGCCCGCCGTTTTGGCGAGCCGCTAAATATGAGATTCTCGAAACTTTTGACTCTATTGTGGGGGCGGCTCGTCCTCGAGGTCATCGATCATCTTACGCAACGCCTCGATTTTCTCGTGAAGCACCGTGTGGTGGTGCGCCGTTGCACTGCGAATCGTGTAGGCGATGGACATTGTGGCGAGCAAAATCCAGACCTGAAAGAGATTCTGGAGAGCGTTTCCGTACAGCGCCCCGGGGTCCCAAGCGCAGCCCCAGAGGCGTCCATGACCATCGCAGAGCAGCACCGGCTGACCAGTCGACGACCAGACAGAGAGCATAATCCAAGCAGTGATTGCAAGGACGAACCAGCCCGCCACGACCGGCCGCGAAAACGTCCGCTCGAACCATGCAAAAGCCACGACGAAGACCCGGCTTATCACCTAACCCGAAACTTCGCCTGACAGGCGGCGCAAGCCCACTGGCTACCTCGCATGGTGGACACCGCGCCGGCGCAACTCGGCTTCGATCTCAGCGGCAGTCGCATTCGTCCAATCGCGGCGGTGCTCGGCGCAGTCTGGTCGCCAGCAGTCGAGTGCGTCCGCTTTTTCAGCCTCCCGTTCCTCGACCTCTGCCGCCGCGCGTTTGCAGGCGCTTTCATGCAGAAACTCATTGATCATCTGATTTGCGCTCTTCGCATCATCTTGTCTCATCAGCGGCCTCTTTTCACTAGCGCAGTTAGCGAGGACTTGGCGAAAAGTCGCGCATAGGGTCTTGCGGTTCTTCGCTTTGTGGATCGCCGTACTTCGGAACATTGAGGTCGCCAATGTCGCCGCGAATTAGCTTGTCCCGAAGGCTGGCGATGCCGGCCGACAATGATTCCAGGTCGCCCGCGGCCTTTTCAGCGCGCTGCTCCATGCACGTCGCGCGGCGAAATGCGCCGGCCATTGCGTTGCTCGCAACGATTGCGAGATTTCTCAGGGGTATCGTGACCAATGGCGGCCGGTTATCCGGATCCTGGCAAATGCCGTAGCTCATTTTGCACCGACCCCCGGAAAGGAAGAAAAGAGCAACCCGTAACGAATTTCGTAGGCCACTCGTTTCGCGTTACGGAAAGGGTATCGTTAATGCTATTCCGGCGTTTACTGCCTCGGGGAGCTCTACTTGCATCTGCTATTATCCTAAGTTCGTGCGCGAGTTCCACGGGCTCCGGCTGGTCCTCGCTGCTGCCAGGATCGCCACTCTCGGGCGCGGCTTTGGCTGGATCGACCGCCGCAAGGCCCAATCTTTTCGCTGACTACGTGAAAGTTATTTTCCGCAACAAATCAGGATACACGTTGAGTGTGGCTACACTTTACTCATATCCCATCATTCCGTTTCTGCCGGCGGACCACCAATGCATAAAGCCTGGTCAGGACTGGACGTCTGAGATCGGGTTCGAGTATACCGACGGGCAAGTTGGAGTTCGTGCGGCGTTGACTAGAAATCCAGACGATTGTTTAGGCAGGGACCGATTCAGCGCGTTTATAGACTTCAAACAGATACAGTTTTATCAGGAACGAGCCACGATCACCAGTCAGCTTGAGTATAACGATAAAGCCGGAGACTACGAGTTGTGCGGACGCCAAACCCATCCAAACAGCGAAAAAAGAGTGTGCGCCCTAGTCAAGCATGAGCCCTAGTCAGAGCCGTACGTCAGGCTGTTTGAAACCAATGCCGCTTTAATCAGACAGCCGCCGCGCCTGGGAACACACTGCATGAACGTGTGTCCGGCTTCTCGGAGTTGTTCGCACACAAAGCACACCTACGGTGCGATTGACCTCGCCTTTACGTAGCAGAGTCGATGATCTTGTCCGCCGCGTCCTCGCCGGTACGCACCGCGCCCTCCATGAGTCCGTGCATCTCGGTCGCGCATTCGCTGCCCGCCCAGTAAATGCGGCCCACCGGCTCCCGCAGTGCATGTCCGTAATTCGTGAGCACACCGGGAGCGAAATGGGCGATCATGCCGCCGAGCGACCATTCTTCAGCTGCCCAATCCGTTTCGAGGTGCGCCCGTGGCGATAGCGCTTTTGGCCCGTACCGCGCCGCCAGCGCCCGTAGCCAGATATCGCGGCGTTCTGCGGGGTCGAGCGGTGCTGCCTTGACGGCTTGCGGTCCAAACATATAACTGCTAAGAACGCCGGGGGTTCCCGATCGAGGCGATTGATCGAGCGCTACGGGAACCGGCAGTTCTGGAGCGACGCTCATACCCGACAGCCCGTCGTCGCGCCAAAACGGTTCGTCATAGATCGTGATACCGCGTATAGCCGCACCGGACAGCATTCGACGGTGCAGCTGCGCGTGAGCGGGTGGCAACATCGGTTCGTATTCGATTTGGCTAGCCAGAAACGGGGGAACCGCGACGATCGCTCCCCGAGCCTCAACGGTAAGGCGATCGGACTGGATTTCCACTCCGGCATCTGTTTGCGTAATCTGCCGTACGGGAGACGAAAGGTGCAGCGAATCGCCAAGTTTCGCGGCCAAACGTACGGCCAGCTCTGGAGCTCCGCCATCGACGAGATGCGTCTCGGTTATCGTAGAATCGACGTAATATTCAAAGCCACCGCCGCCGCGGGCGAGCACACACGCACCGAGCAGCGAAACTTCGTTGGGATCGACGCAAAATAACGTCGTCATCGTTGCGTTGACGAGTTTTTGTGCCGCGGTCGATGGGATGTTCCAGCGAGAAGCGATCCACGCACCGAGCGTTTGCGCATCCAGCTCCCTTGCGCCGCTTGCCGACCACGGGGCATCGATCGGCAGGCTCGTTACGATGCGATCGAGCCGCCAGAATGCCAGCCCGAGGCTCAGTAGTCCAAAAAGACCGATCGCTGGCGCACCGCGATACCGCCGGTTTCCACCATCAATATGTACGACCGTATCGCCCCGCTCGTACTGCGGATACGGTTCAAGTCCGACCCGGCGGCAGAGGTCGAACATTCGCTCCTGACGTTTTCCCAGCCACGTGCCGCCCACCGAGACGATCGTTCCGTCTGCGGCCGGACGATTCCAAGCTCGTCCGCCAACGCGATCGCGAGCCTCGAGCACGACGGTTGCCTGACCGCGATCCTGGAGACGCCGCGCCGCCGCTATACCCGCAAAGCCTGCTCCCACCACGCAGTAGTCCGTCTGCAATCGGTCCATCTCCTTACCTTTCTGGAAGAACCTGAAAGCAGCGCTTACGAAATTGCTTGGGTTCTACTAATTAGGAGGCGGCAGAATGCGAATACGATGGGCGCACCCATAACGAAGATCGCAATCAACGAGAGGCTAGCTTCTAGCGTTTGAGGTACACCCGTGTAGTTCGCAGGCGACGCGTACGGAAGTGAAATGCCGCCGACGAGCGGCGTGATAATGATGCCGATTGCGATGAAAGCGTAGTAGAAAACCGGCAGGCTCCAAAAGACGCTTCGATTCCTCATTAAGTCCTCCCGAGGTTGCTCCGCGTAGCGGTTCGCGAATAGGAAGTAGAGGAATATGAACACGAAGACGGTGCCGAACCAGCCGGCGTAATTGTGCAGCGGAACACCGAAGTACGGGCCGCCGTGGTGCCAAATCCAGTCACCCGTTACGGTCGATTGGTACGGATCCATCGCGACGTCCCAGCCGACCATAATGAAGGCTCCCGCCAGTGACGCGGCAAGGATGGCCCAGCCGGTCACGGGCCGCAACAACGATAAAATGATGCGCGCCATCATGACCGAGGCGTAGCCCGTTGCCAGATAGCCGATCTGAATCATCGGCGGGACGCCGAGCAGTTTGGGTCCGAGCAAATCGGTGTAGTGATAGGCACCGAAGATGAGCCCTGTGGCAACACCGACGGCTTCTGAGGCAAAACTAATAATGACCGTGATGAGGATGAACGCAATGATGTTGCGCCATCCGAGGGCGACGTAGCCGTGCGCGACAACGAAGACGAAGCCCGCCAGCAGCGTGAGGATCGCGTTGGTATTTGATCCTATACCGATTAACGGTCCAATATCGAGAACGGCGATGAAGAGCAATGCAACGACCATCACTGCGAAAAGCGCTATTGCGGTTCCCGGTCGCGGAGGGGCGAGCTGATTCATTGTGCGTCCTCCTCAGTCAGTCGGTCCGCCTGTTAGGGTCGAATGCTGGGAAGCAATATTCCGCCAGCCTGATTGCGCCGCAGTTTTGACGGGCAGCCGGAAAGAACCCCTTGGGCGGGCCTTCCGGCCAATTCAGCCCTGTCGCGTTGCATTGCTTCGAGCAGACCGCGCTCCGCGCCGAGAGCGCGCATCATCTGAAGAGCAGGCAGTCCTCGAGGCACTTAGAGTTTGAGCGCTGCGCGATGTTTCTCTTCAATGTGGTTCGCAGCTACGCAACTGCTTCGAACTGTAGGCGACCACCAATGTGGACGGAATGGTAGAAGTTGATCCGATTCACATACACGATGAGCGGCAATCAGGCGCCACAAGCTTGCAAATGGTCGCATAAACGAAGCCGCGATGAATGACTTGGCCTCAGAAAATCTTCGGAGGAACGTCCGTCTGTCGGAAAACTCCATCGCTTAGGCTGCCCGGAAGCTATCAGGCACAGCGGCCCCCGGGCTCCGCTTGAGACGAGCGCGAGCTGGATGCTCGCTGCTGGTGTTGACGTTACGTCGCTCATCTCGACTGGCCACCAACTTCTTCGCGCGGCCACCAAGTGGCCACCGTCATCCCTAAGAACCGAACGGAAGCCCTTGTACGTGGAGCGGGCGGCGGGAATCGAACCCGCGACTCTTGCTTGGAAGGCAAGGGCATTACCACTATGCAACGCCCGCGAACCTGGTGGGCAGGGCTGGATTCGAACCAGCGTAGCGCTTTCGCGCGCCAAGTTTACAGCCTGGTGCCATTAACCGCTCGGCCACCTACCCACAAATCGGCAGACCAGGGTACGATACCGCAGGGTCCGAGTCCTCGGAATGGGCTCGCGAGTGGCTCTCACGCAACTTTCACCCGAACCTCATCTTTTTGCCCTACGATGCAATCAGAGAGTTTCCGGTCGTCTGCGACGAGGAGATGCAGGTATGGCCCGTTTCGGAGTTTGCACGTTGGTTGCGGCGTGTGCGCTTGCGCTCGCGGGTTGCGCCGATGCGTACTCTGGCCTCTCTGCGGCTGAGGGCGTTCAAACGGTAGGCGACGCCACCGCCTTTTTTGCCCACCGCCCCACCGGCTCGCAATACGCAGCCGCTGCCATTGGTTCGTTCGACTCTCTCGGCGCCTTGATGCGCGAACTCAGCCGTGCGCGATCGTCACCGGCGTTTTGCCGCAGTTTTTCGGGCGCCGTGCGAGTTTCGTCGCTGGCGATGTCGTTCGCCTGGGAAGGAAGTGCGCGCGGAAATTCCGCCGCCGACGCGGGCGGCTCGTCCGCAACCGCATCCGGCCTCATGTTCTTAGCACCCGAAGGCTCCATTCGGCACGGTGCCGTCGCACGCGCGAATTGTCCCAATTACGCTCCCACGTTCACCGCCGGCCTCGAGGCGACCGCGTTACGCTTTCGGATACCGATTGCGATCGAGTATCGCGGCGGCGAATTGCAGAACGTTCGCGTGTCGCGCGCATCCTTCGGACAATACACGATGTCCGTCGACGGCATTCGCGGCGCCGGTGGCGTATCAATCGTCGGCGTTCTCGCCAATCACCGCATACCGATCGCCAGCCTACAAGCGGACCGCTTCGGAAACGGCAATTTAACGATTACGTCAACCGGCGCGCAGTATCGTCTCGCCAATTGGATGGTCGTCGCCTAGGCTCAAGGGGCGCCGCGGGCGGCGTTGAAATCACGACAGTCGCGACGGGTTCTCGCGCAACCGCGCCGACGTGGCTGAGCGGTTGAAGGCACGTGATTTGTAATCACGTCCGAAAGGCATCGCCGGTTCGAATCCGGCCGTCGGCTCCGAAACCATCAAACAAAACGCATGCAAGACGTCTCGCCCAAGTGGCTCGCCAAAGGTATCGTGTTGGTCTGCGAGCGCTGCTCGAAAGAGCGCATTCCCGAAGAAGATCCCGCCATCGCCGCGCGCATCGGCGATTTTCACTTGCGTGATTGGTTGAAGGCGAAACTCAAAGAAGACGAACGCTGGGGTGGAATCCGCGCCGTCAACACGAGTTGCATGGACGTCTGTGCGCGCGGGCGGGTCACCGTCGCGATCGAACCGGAAACGGGACCGACGCGCGTCTTGGTCGTCGATCCCGTCGCGGATAAAGACGCGCTATACGCTACAATTGTAGAATTGCTTCAAGCGAGTCCTTTACCATCGTCATGAAAAATCTGGTCTCTCTCGGGAAGAACGACAGATTTTTCGGGGCGATGGTGAAGGCCGAGCGTCTTTACTGAAACTCGAACTCTGCGAGGTTTTTTTCGATCTTGCGTTTGACGCGCTGTAGCGCGTTATCGATCGATTTCACGTGCCGTCCGAGGTCGCGCGCCATCTCCTGATAACTCTTGCCTTCGAGATACGATTCGAGCACCTGCGATTCGAGTTCCGAGAGATTCTGACGAATCCGTTGGCGGATGTCGTCGGAAACCTCTTGCGTCACTACCAGTTCCTCGGGGTCCGAGGTCTTCTGCGACGCCATCACGTCGAGCAGCGTGCGCTCGCTGTCCTCATCGTAAATCGGTTTGTTCAGCGAGATGTACTGGTTGAGCGGGATGTGCTTTTGACGCGTCGCCGTCTTGATCGCGGTGATGATCTGCCGCGTGATGCATAGTTCGGCGAACGCTCGAAAACTCGAGAGTTTGTCGGCTTTGAAGTCGCGGACGGCCTTGTAGAGCCCAATCATCCCTTCTTGGATGATGTCCTCGCGGTCGGCGCCGATGAGGAAGTAACTCTTGGCCTTAATACGGACGAAGTTTTTGTATTTGTTAAGGAGGTATTCCATCGCCAGGTTGTCGCCGGTTTTGGCGATGGCCACGAGGTCTTCGTCGACCCGTTCGTGGTAGTCCAGACCATCCGTCACGGGATGGGTCATTGCCATAGTCGCTGTCTGCCTTTTGGGTACGTGTGCCGCATGCGCAGGCCGTAGCCCATCGGGCGCGGCACAACGTCGTAAGTATAGGAGGGCACCCCTCCAGCGTCAAGGTCCTTCGACTGCGCTCGCGGATCAGCGCAGGGCGATCACACCGACGAAGGCGCCGCCGAGGATGAGGAGCGCCGGGTTGACCTTGGTGCGGACCGTCACGAAGAAGACGATGAGTGCGACTGCCAGCGTCACCCAGCCGTGGATCGAGGACCGTCCGAAGGTCAGCAAGCCGGCCACCGCCAGGCCGATGGCCACCGGGCCCAGGCCTCGCTGAATCGAGTCGCGCCACGGCCAGTTGGCGAGCCGGTTCCAGATCCGCCCCACCACGAACGTCAGGATCCCAGTCGGGACGAAGAACGCCAGCGCCGCGATGGCGGCTCCCGGAAGCCAGGCCGTCATGACGCCAAGTCCGGCGACCATCATCATGTTCGGTCCAGGCGACATCTGGCCGACCGAATAGATGTGTACCAGTTGGTCGTTAGTCACCCAGTGGTGCACGTCTACGACCATCGTCTTCATCGCGGGATATGCGGCCATGCCGCCGCCGATCGTCAGGAGCGACAGATAGGCGAAGACCCCGGCTATCGCAGCGAGCTGATCCACTGTTCCTCCGACTCTTCTTCAGGCGGTTTCTGCGGCGGGCGCGGACGGTATGCGAAAATGGCGACGGCGCCCACGGCCAGCAACACTTCGGGAACCGAAAACTTGAAGTGATTGATCCCTAGCACCGCGGCCAAAATAAAGAACGCGTCGTAGAAACCCTTGACGCTCTTCTTTCCGATTTGGTACCACGTCGCGGCGATGAGGCCGACGGCAGCGGCCGCTACGCCCGCCAACGCCGCCGTAACGATGTGACGCGAAGAACCGTGCTGTGCACCGTACAAAATGCCCGCGACCGTCATAAAAACGAAAGCCGGCAAACACATGCCGAGCATCGCGGCGATCGAGCCGGCCGTTCCACACAAGCGGTCGCCGGCGAGAATCGACATATTGGTGGCGTTGAGACCGGGCAGCGTGTTGCTGATCGACGTCAGTTCGAGAAACTCGACGTCGTCGAACCACTTCTTCTTTCCGACCAGCGCGGAACGCAAATACGCGACCACGCCACCACCGAAACTCGTCGCGCCGATTTGCAAAAATGTCAGGAAGACATCGAGCAAACCGGCGCGATTGCGTTCGGGGGCAGCGGCCTGTGGAGCCGGAGCCGGGATCGCCGCGTCACTCATGGGCTTGCGGCGGATTTCCCTTGAGGCGATAAACGAGACCGGTTTTCGTAGTGCCGAGCATCAGCCAGCCCTGCGCCACGAGTTGCAGTTTGATGAACAGTTCCTCGACGCGCTGCTTGACCAGTTCGTGCACGGCGTCGGCCGTATCAAAGCGCGTCTGATACGCGAATTCGCCGCACATCACCGAGTGGTCGCCGAGCGAACGCCACAGCGAAATGTTCGATTTGGCTACGACGCCCTTGCCGAAATCGAGCGTGCCGAGATCCACCAGCACTTCCTCGACTAGCGTCGAGTTCACCATCTCGACTTTACCTTCCATCTCCCCGATCAGTCCGGCGAGCGCTGGCAGACCCTTCGCGATACTCTTGAGACTCGTTCGGTCGGCGGCATGTACAGAACTCAGCGGAAAGATGCAATTATGCGCGTACAGCAACCGGTAACTACCGATTTGATCCTTCAGCGGTAAGGCTTCGCATTTGAACTTGATGCGATACGGTCCGGCGATGTTTGGCCGCACGTCAACCGAGCGGGCTTTTTCCAAATCGCCGCTGCGATACTTAAAAACGATCTCGGGATCGGCAATCGGGAAACCATCTTGGTATTCGGTTCTACGACGCAGAATAAACGAGTTGTTGTAGAGCCGAAAATCGCCGGTATCGACGAACATGACTTCGCGAATACGCGGCCGCTTATTCGTGAGATTCATCGGCGCGTACGAGACGCTGCGCACGCGGCCGGCCGCCTCGGCCACGAGATCGCTGAACATCTTGAAACCGCGCATCGAATCGAAGAAATCGGGCTTCAAAATTAGTTTGGCGTCGAAATATTGAACTTTGGTCGCCGGATCGCCCGGCGTATAGGTCGGCTTGGGCGCCAACCCGTTGCCGCCCGTCTTGGCTTTCTTCGTGGTTTTCTTCGTGGTTTTCTTTATGGTTTTCATGGCCGCGCGGGCCTCCGTCGCCCGTTCAAAAAACGCAAAGGCCGCATGCCGAGATGCACGCAGTCGGATGGCCTTCGCTGCTGTTCTACGAATCCCCGTGCGGCAAACGCTGGCGCAGCGCTTCATAGAGCAGCACGCCGGCGGCCACCGATGCATTCAGCGATGCGACCGCGCCGTACATCGGAATTCGCACTAAATAGTCGCATTCGCGTCTGACCAGCGGAGAGAGGCCGCTACCTTCGGCGCCGATGGTGAGCGCCAAATTGCGGTCGAAATCGGCACGCGCCATCTCCGTCGCGCCGGCGTCTGAATCGGCGCCAACCACCCAAATCCCGGACTTCTTCAGCGTTCGGACCGCATCGGCGAGGTTGGTGACGCGCGCGATCGGCACGTGCGCGGTGGCACCGGCGGCGGCTTTACGGACGGTCGCGTTGATACCGCCGGAACGGCGCTCCGGAAGAATCACGGCATCCACGCCGGCCGCGTCGGCAGTGCGAACGATGGCCCCGATGTTGTGCGGATCGGTCAGGTGATCGACGAGCACATACAGGCGTTTGGCCGCGCGAGGCGGCGCGTTGAGCACGTCGCCGAGCGACGCGTAAGAAAACGGCGGCGCGAGCGCCACGACACCTTGGTGCGCTCGCATCGGCAGATCCGCGAAGAACGTCCGCCGCTCGAAACGGACTGGGACACGCAACTCTTCGGCGCGCGCCAAGAGATCCCGTAGCGGCGCATCGCGCTTGCGGTCGGCGGCAACGTAAATCGTGCGCAACGAATCGCCGGCTGCCAACGCTTCGGCAACTGCGTGAATGCCGTAAACCACGTCGTCGAAATCAAAACGCGCGGCCCGGCCGGTTACCCGCCGGCGACGGTCCACGTGGTGCCTTGCTTGGTATCGGTTAACGCGACGCCGCAGGCGAGCAGCGTATCGCGCAACCAATCCGATGCGGCCCAATCCCTGCGCGCGCGTGCGTCGTGGCGCATGGCGATGACTCGCTCGATTGCGACGTCGGCAGACACACCGTCGAAGCGTTCGTTCAGTGCGGCTGCTAAGCGCGTCACGAAATCGTCGGGCAGCGCCGCTTGCGGCTGCGACAGCCACACATCGTTGGGCGCGATGCCCAGCAGCGCGAGCAAATAGGAATACTCGTACAGCGTTTCGCCCGCACCGGCGCGTTCGGCGGTGCGCGTTGCGTCGCTAGCAAACTCCAACATGACCGCCAGCGCCGCCGCCGTGTTTATATCCTCATCGAGTTCGGCTTCGACACGCTGCGTGTATCCGGTCGCCGTTAAGTCTGTCGCTATTGGTGCGGCCATTGCGTGCAGTGCACGGTAGGCTTTCTTAAGCGTTTGCAACGCGACAGCGGCGGCGCTCACCGATTCTTCGGTAAAGTTCTTCACTTTCGCGTAACTCGTTTGCAGCATGGACAAGCGAATCGGTTGCGGATCGTGACGCTCGAGCAAATCGGAAAGCGGCTCGTAGTTTCCTAGCGACTTCGACATCTTGCGGCTATCGAAAAGCAGCAAACCGCCGTGTACCCAGAAGTTCGCCATCGGCGGATGCGCCATCAACGGCTCGCTCTGGGCGATCTCGTTTTCATGATGGGGGAAGATCAAGTCGGCGCCGCCGCCGTGGATGTCGAAGCCGGCGCCTTCGGCATCAAGCAGCGCGCGCGCCATCGCCGAGCATTCGATGTGCCAGCCCGGGCGGCCGTCGCCGTAGGGATCGAACGTCCATTTCGGCTCGTTCGGCTTGGCAAATTTCCAGAGGGCAAAATCGAGCGGATCTTCCTTTTCCTCGTCGATTTCGATGCGCGCGCCCGCTTCAAGTTCGGCGATGTTACGATTGGAAAGTTTGCCATAGTTGGGAAACGACGCGACGCGGTAGTAGACGCCGTCTTTCGAAACGTAGGCATGGCCGCGCGCGACCAACTCGGCGATCATCCCCTGAATCTCGGCGATGTACATCGTCGCGTATGGCTCGTAGTCGTACTCGAGCACGCCGAGTTTGCGCATTGCCGCCTTGAACTCGGCGTAATGGCGATCGATGATGGCGTGGTACTCTTCGCCCGTTTCTTGCGCCGCCCGTATGCTGCGGTCGTCGATGTCGGTAACGTTCTGCACGAAGATCACGCGATGTCCGAGATGCGTTAAATAGCGGCGCAACACGTCGAAGAACAGAAACGATCGCGCGTGCCCGAGATGGGCACGCGCCGACGGCGTCAAACCGCACACGTAAATGCGCACTTCGCCGTTGCGCAGCGGAACAAACGGCTCGACCGTGCGCGTGCGCGTGTTGTAGAGTTTCAGATGACCCAGGACCAAGACTCCTCGGGCGATTCGTCCGCGCGTTCCAGTTCGGCCACCCGCCGCTCGAGGCGTTCGACGATGCCGCGCAACTGCGTAATCGCATCGGCCGTCGGATCGGGCATATCCACGCGTGGGCGATCGGGCACGGCGCGCACGGGCTTACCGTCTTGCATGACGATACGCGCGGGCACCCCGACGACCGTCGCGTTGGCGGGAACGTCTTTGACGACCACGGAGCCACCGCCGACTTTTGCGTTGTCGCCCAGCGTAATCGCACCGAGTACCGACGAGTTCACGCCGACGGTGACGTTGTTGCCGAGCGTCGGATGACGTTTGCCGTGCGAGAGGCTCGTGCCGCCAAGCGTTACGCCTTGATAGACGGTGCAGTTGTCGCCGATTTCGCTGGTCTCGCCGATGACGACGCCCATGCCGTGATCGATGAAGAACCCCTTGCCGATTTTCGCGCGCGGATGGATTTCGATACCGGTGAAAAAACGCGCGAGGTTGGCGAGAAATCGCGGCAGCAGCGGAACCCCGGCGAGCGGATGAATCAGCCGATGGGCCACGATCGCGTGAAATCCGGGATACGAAAGCACGACGTCCAGCCATCCTCGCGCGGCCGGATCGCGTTCCAGCGGCGCACGGAGATCGGCGACGAGCGTTGCGAGCGGGTTTGACGCCATTCGTTAGTTGAACCCTTCCTCGCGCCGTGGGGATGCCGGCGAACCGGGCGGTTTGTGTCCGCGAATTGGTTCGAACGGCTTTCCATCGGGGCCGAACGCAAGCGGCTCCAAGCCGCGCCCGTGGAGCAGCCGCGAGCTAACGGCGCCGATGCGCATCAACACGCGGTCGTGCCCGAGCAACGGGAAGAGCAGTTCGAGCGGCGGCCCGCTTTTGCTCGCACTCAACGCCATCCGCACGGCCGCGCGCGCATCGTCGGCCGAGATGCCGAATTCATCGGCGATTGCCGGCAGATCGCGATCGAGGGGAAGGCCGCGCAGTTCGGGTTGATGGTCTACGTATTGCGCGACGGCGTCTAAGAAAAATAGGACCTCGCGCGAACGCAAGCGCTCCAATTCGAGCGCCGGGATGACGCACGATTCTTCACGGAGCGCCGCAACGGCCGGCAATGCGTCGTCGACGGCGTGCAGCGTGTCGCCGTAGGCTTCGAGAAACGAGTCAACCCACCGCAGTGCGGCTGCCGGCGGCGGATCTTCGAGCAGCCCCCACCGCTGCATTGCCGCCGTCAGTTGTTCCGGCGTTACGGCGCTCATTCGCTCGACCCACTCAGCGCGGCAACGGCATAGGCCGCAATGCCGCTGCCGTCACCGGTATATCCCAGGCCTTCGCTGCTCTTGGCTTTTACGCTGACGCAATCGAGCGCGATGCCTAACCGTTGCGCCACGTTTTTGCGCATCCGCGGTACGTGCGAAAAGAGACGCGGCTTGTCGACGACGATCGTTGCGTCCACATTGACGATGCGCCAACCAGCGTCACGGACCGCGCTCGCGCAAGAAGCCAGTAATTCCATCGAATCGGCATCCTTCCAGCGCGCATCCCTGTCGGGAAAGCGTCCACCCAAATCGCCCAATGCCGCGGCGCCGAGCAACGCGTCGGCAAGCGCGTGCGCGAGCACGTCGGCATCCGAGTGTCCTTGCGCACCGCGTTCGAACGGAATCGTTACGCCGCCGAGCACTAACGGCCGCCCCTCCACCAGTGGATGCGCGTCGAAGCCGTGTCCAACGCGCGTCACGGCGAGGCCTCGACGGCACGCTCGCGTAACAGCATCTCGGCACGCGCGATGTCGGCCGGCAGCGTTACTTTGAAATTCTCGCTCGATGACGGGACGATCATCACCTCGATACCGATGCGTTCGAGCAGCATCGCATCGTCGGTCGCCTCGATTCCGTCGCGACGCGCGTGCTCGTGGGCACGACGCATGTCGACAACGGTGGCGAGTTGCGGCGTCTGCGCCGCCCACAAGCGACGGCGATCGAGCGTTTCCACCACCGCGTTGGTCTTTTCGTCGACGAGTTTAACGGTATCCACGACGCGCTGCGCCAACAACGCGCCGCGCCCCGGCGCGACCGCCCGCATCGCGGCGCGCACGGCGCTTTCACGTACCAGCGGACGTGCGCCGTCGTGCACGAGTACGGCCGTGCAGCGTGCGGGTGCGGCGCTCAAACCATTAACGACGCTCTGTTGCCGCGTCGCGCCGCCGCGCACGACGTGCACGGTGCGTTCCGGCACCAATTCCTCGAACAATGCGTGCATCGGCTCTATGAATTGCTCTTCGGTTGCGACGACGATGTCAGAAATTTCCGGCATGCCGGCGAAAGTCCGCACGGACCATCCGACCATCGGTACGCCGGCAACTTCGAGTAGTTGTTTCGGGCGGCCGAACCGTTCGCCCCGTCCCGCCGCGACGATCACCGCCGCCCAGTTCTGATCGCGTACGTTCATTCGCGTTTGGGTTTGGCGAAAATCATGCGCCCCGCGACCGTCTGCAGCACGCTCGTCACGACGACGTCGGTCTCTTCACCGATTAAGCGCCGCCCCTGTTCGACGACGATCATCGTGCCGTCGTCGAGATAGCCGACACCCTGATGCATCTCTTTGCCTTCGCGAATAACGGCTACGTGGAGTTCCTCGCCGGGCAGCACGACCGGTTTAACGGCTTCGGCAAGTTCGTTGACGTTGAGCGCTTCGACGCCCTCAACGTGCGCGACGCGATTGAGATTGTAATCGTTGGTCACGAGTTTCGCTCCCAACTCCTGCGCCAATCGCACGAGCCGCGCATCCACGTTACCCGGCGCCATATCGCTAAAATCGCGCTCGCTAATCTCGACGACCGAGAGTTCCTGCAGACGGCTGAGGACGTCGAAGCCGCGGCGTCCGCGCATGCGTTTGAGCGGATCGACCGAATCGGAAATCGTCTGCAACTCGCGCAACACGAAGCGCGGGACGATGAGCGGGCCCTCGAGGAAACCGCATTCCACGATCTTCGCGATGCGTCCGTCGACGATCGACGATGTGTCCACGAGCTTCACCGCGTTGTCGGATCCGCTGCCGTGCTGATCGGGTACCGGCACGATACGCGTCCTGGCTCCGACGCGTGCCCCCAAGTACGCGGCAAAGATCGCAAAGATGAGATATAAGACGATTGCGACGTACGTGCCGGCGCGACCGATGCCGGTGACGATTTCGAAAACGATGCTCTTGATGAGAAATGCGACGATCAATCCGACGATCAATCCGACGGCACCGCCGGCGATTTCGGCCGGCGTGAGCCGCTCCATCGCGCGCTCGGCAAGATCGAGTTCGCCTTCGACCAGCGTTTGCGCAAGCGGCGCCAGCAGCGCACCAACGATGGCTCCGACGACCGGAGCGAGCACGAGCAATGCCAGCTGCACGCCTTCGTTGGAAAAGTGCAACGAGAGCAAATGCAGATAGAGTTCGCGCCCGAGCAAAAAGCCGGTGACGCCAAAGACGACGATGAAGGCGCCACGCAGCAGATTCCGGGCCAGATTCGGCTCTAGTCGAATGTTACAAATGCTCCGCAAACATCATTGGCGACGAACCGGCCGCGTCCGGTCAGCCGCAAGTGGTCGCCGCTGCGTTCGAGCAAGCCCATTCCGGCGAACCGCGAGACGACCGGTGCGTAATGACGCACGACGTCGATTCCGTAACGCTCTTTGAAGTCGCGCAGGCCGACCCCCTGCGTGGTACGCAGTGCGAGCATCATCGCCTCGCCGGCTCGCTTGGTGCCGTCCAGTCGCTCGCGTTGCGCCGGTATCGGCCGGTGTGCCGCGGCGGCTTCGATGTATTCATCCAGCGAACGCGTGTGCACCGAGCGCTCGCCACCCAGAAACGACGCCGCTCCTACGCCGAGTCCAACGTAGTCGCCGTTTGCCCAATAATTTGCGTTGTGACGGCAGCGATGGCCGGGTCGCGCGAAGTTACTGATTTCGTACTGTTCGTAGCCGGCGGCATTGAGCGTCTCGATTGCGATCGCGTAGAGTTCGGCTTCGTGCGTATCGTCGAAGAAAGCGCCGGGATCGCGCGTCTGCCAATCTGCGTACGGCGTATTCGGTTCGACCGTAAGTCCGTAGACGGAAATATGGTCGGGTTGCGGCGCGATAGCGGCGTCGAGCGATTCGCGCCAACTCTCCGGCGTCTGGCCGGGAACGGCGAACATCAAATCGAGCGACAATGAGGTGATGCCGCTGTCGCGGGCTTGGTGTACCGCGCGTTCGACGTCGGAGGGGGCGTGGCGACGCCCGAGCGTGGCAATCTCTTGCGTATTGAAGGATTGGACTCCGATCGAGATTCGGGTGATGCCGGCTCTTGCGTATTCTTTGAAGTCCTCGCCGCGCACCAGATCCGGATTCACTTCGATCGAAGCTTCGCTGAACGGACCGAAGCGTTTGCTGAGGGTTCTGACGAGCGCGGCAACCGCGGATGCGTCGTACGCGTTGGGCGTGCCACCGCCGAGATAGAGCGTCGCCGCCCGTCTTTGCGGCTGCGTCGCGATTTCGGCGTCGAGCGCTGCGAGATAACGGCGTGCCGCGCTCGCGCGTATTGGCCACTTTGCAAAATCGCAGTACGGACATATATACGGGCAGAACGGCAAATGCACGTAGACGCCCAAACTCGCGCTCATGCGTCCCTCGCGACGAACACACCTACGGCGCCGGGGCCGCCATGCGTCGCAATCACCGGACCGGCTTCCCATATTTCTAACTGCAGCGGCGTAGCCTCACCAAGACGCTCGTGAAGTTTGCGTTCGGCATTTTCCGCAAGCCCGGGCGCGTTCGTATGCATAACGATAAACCGCGCTTGCGGAATCGGCGGCGCGGCGGCGAGAATCAAATCGAGCATTGTCTCTTGCGCACGCGCAAAGGTGCGCACTTGTGCTCTAGCCGCAACCTGCCCATCTTCGAGCGCCAACACCGGGACGATCTTCATCATCGTTCCGAGCGCCGCGCGCGCGGCACCGATGCGGCCGGTTCGCTGCAAGTGCGAGAGATCCGATAGGCACGCATAGAGGTACTGCCCGTTACGCCACGCGTCGAGCGATGCGACGATTTCACTCAGCGACGCGCCGCGTTGGGCCATCGTCTGCGCGTGTAATACCATCATTCCGAGGCCGGCCGCGACGGTCTTCGAATCATACACCTCGATGCGCGCACCGGGAAAATGTTGTGCCCCGGCGAGCGCCGCGTTGATCGTTCCCGACAGATGCGACGAGATGACGATGCAGAGCACGTCGTCACCGGCTGCAACCGGAGTGGCGAACGCTTCTTCAAACATCGCCGCGGTCGGCTGCGACGTGATCGGCAACGCCTTCTCGGATGCGAGTTTTTCATAGAATTGCGCGCGAGAGAGTTCGACATAATCTTTATAACTGCGATCGCCGAACACCACGAACAGCGGAACGATTCCGATACCGGCGGCGCGTGGCGCGCCCGGCTCGAGATCGGACGTCGAGTCGGTGACGATTGCAACCACGCGTGTTAAGGAACGGCTTCGGGTACCGGCAGCGACGACGCCACCATCTCGCTAATCGTTCCGACGACGTCGTGGTTGACTTCTTGAACGGCAGCAAGCGTCGCGTGCTTCACCGCGTTGCGACTGGCGCGGCCGTGGGTCACGATGCAGTTGCCGCGCAGTCCGAGCAGCGGTGCACCGCCGTACGTTTCGTAATCGAATCGGCGACGAAGTCGGCGTAACGCCGGCGCGAGCATAGCCGTGCCGATTTTCGTCAGAATTCCGCCGCCGAGCAGCGTCTCGCGCATCACCATCGCCAAGTCGGCGATCATACCTTCACCGGTTTTGAGGACGACGTTCCCGACAAAACCGTCGGCGACGATTACGTCGGCAACGTTATGAAAGAGATCGCGCCCTTCGACGTTACCGATGAAATTCACGGGCGTCGCCGCGAGCAACTTCGAGGTTTCCAGCACCTGCTGGTTGCCCTTGGTGCGTTCCTCGCCCACCGACAAAATCGCGACGCGTGGATTGGTGATGTTGAGAACGCCTTTGGAATACGCGGCGCCCATGATCGCAAATTGGACCAGCCACTCGGGGCGGCAATCCACGTTGGCACCTGAATCGAGCAGCACGGTTGGGCCGTTGAGCGCGGGCCATACGGTCGCGATCGCCGGGCGCGAGATGCCGTCGATCGTTCGGAGTTTTATCAGCGCGATTGCCAGGAACGCGCCGCTGTTGCCGGCCGACACAACGGCGTCGGCTTCGCCGCGTTTTACCATCCCGACCGCGATACCAAGTGACGTGCGGTCTGCCGATCGTAGCGCCGCCGAGGCGCTTTGGTCCATCGGAACGGCCTCCGGCGCGTGCACGACCGAGATGCTGGCCGGGGCGCCGCGCAGTAAGGAGCGGACTCGCGCTTCGTCCCCTACGAGAATGATGTCCGCGTTGGATTCGGCCGCCGCCAGCAGCGCGCCGGCGACGATTTCCTCGGGCGCATGATCGCCGCCCATGGCGTCGATCGCGATCCGAGGCCTGAGCAAGCTATTCATCCCGCGAGAGCCAGTATTCGGCGTTCTTCATACCGCCATAATAGTATTCGACGGTCGTGGCCGGAAAAGATGCCTGTAGTTCCTCTGCGAGGCGCTGGGCGTCCCGTTCTTTCTGCGTGCCCCCGTAATAGAGGGTAACCAAGCCACCGTCGGCTGCACCCATCGCGGCGAGTGCCCCTTTGGCGGCGTCGGCCGGCGATTCGCCGGTGTACAGCGCGCCCGCGCAAACGGCGGCGGGCCTCCCGCGCGCGACGGTCGCGCCTGTGACGGTTGCGTCTTTACTCGCAAAAAAGACTTGGGCACTGCGTGCCCGGTTGGCTGCCGCGACCAACGCTGCGGCATCGGGCGCTGCGCCGTTACCTGCCGCGTTGAAGGCAAAGAGGCCGGCGATGCCTTCGACGATATCTCGCGTCGGCACGACGTGCACCGCCTTATCGGTCAACCGCACGACTTCCGCGGCAGCCAGCGCGACGTTCTTATCGTTGACGAAGAGGTACACGTCGTCGTGCATGCACTTGTTGACGGCGAGCAACAAGTCGCGGACGCTCGGATTCTTCGCATTCGAGACGACGACTTCGGCGCCCAGTTCGCGCGCGATGCGTGCAAAACCATCGCCGGGAACAAGCGCGACGATCGAATGACCGGGTTCGGGGCGCTCGACGACGAGCATCGTGTGTTGCCGCTCCATGTCGTCGACCTTTACGCGCGTTACGTCACCGTGTTTACCGGCGATCTCTTGCACACGCTGCGGATCGTCGGTGTGTACGTGCACTTTAATGGTCGGGTGCGCACCGACGACGAGCAACGATTCGCCACGCGGTTCCAGCAGCGTGCGTAGTTCCGGAACGCTGGCGGTTGCGTTTTCAAGGATGAATTCGGTGCAGAACTTGTTTTGCCCGACGCGCTGCTGCGGCGTGAAGACGCCGGTGCTCGCCGGACGTCGCGGAAATGCCGTCGCGCGCACTTTGCTCTCGGAAAGAAAGCGCAAGATGCCTTCGAGGAAATACGCGAATCCCGCGCCGCCGGCGTCGACGACGCCCGCTTCTTTGAGCACCGGCAGCTGATCGGGCGTGCGATCGAGCGCGTCGTTAGCAGCGCGCAACACACCGGTGATCAGGCGATAAAAATCTTTTTCCTTGATTGCCTGGCGATAGGCGGCGTCGGCAGCGGCGTCGGCGACGGTGACGATCGTTCCCTCGACGGGACGAACCAAGGCTTGTCGCGCCGCCGCTGCGGCTTCGCGCATTCCGGTAGCTAGGACGAACGTGTCGATCGTGCTGCGGTTACGGACGTGATGGGCGAAGCCGCGCAGCATCTGCGAAATGATGACGCCGGAGTTGCCGCGCGCGCCCATGAGGCTGCCTTCGGCCGCCCGCGCGGCCACTTCGGATATGGGGGCATCGTGGACTTTGGCCGATTCGAGCGTCGCCGCGCGCAGGGTCAGGTACATATTCGTCCCGGTGTCGCCATCGGGAACCGGGAAGACGTTGAGGTCGTTGAGGACTTGGCGGTACTTCTTCAGGAAGTACGTCCCCGCGGCCAGAAACTTGGCGTACCCGCGCCCGTCCAAGGCGATCACGTCCACGGCGGGGCGTCTTTTCGGGTATGCCGGGGATTCCTTGCCCGGCTCGCCGCCCCGTGGTATCATCCGTTGGTTGTCGCCCTGTCGGCGGGTGCGACGTTTATCTCATCATTACCGATTGCGAAGGATTCCGAAATGGCGAAGCGCTGTGAAGTCTGTGGCAAAGGCCCGCGTGCGGGCAACAACGTCAGCCACGCCATGAATAAAACCAAGCGCCGCTGGCTGCCCAACTTGCAGTCGATCAAAGTCGACGATCACGGCACGCACCGCACTGCGAAGGTGTGCACGCAGTGCCTTCGCTCCAAACGCATCACCCGTAAAGCCTAGGGTCGCCCGCGTTCACGCCTGAGTCTGGAGTTTGAAACCGTCATAAGCGGCTTCGTTTCGCTACGGTCCAAAAGCTAGCGCATCCGGCGTATCCAATCCTTGGGTGATCGTTCGCTTTACGCTCTTCGATCCGGGTTCATACACGGTAACCGTGTTCGCGTACATATTTGCGACGAACAAATAGCCAGACGGGCCGACCACGAGTGCATCTGGATAGTTAATACCTTGACTGATATTGCGCAGTAGTCTCCTTTTACCAGCCGGATAAACGGACACAAAACCAGGGTCAGAACCGTACGCGCAAAGCTCCCAACAGTTTGCCACAAAAAGACCTCCGGAAGGAGATCGCGCTAACGCGCCCGGCCCGTTTAGACCCTCGGAAATCGTCTTGTAAACGCTAGTCCTTCCTGGGGCGTAGATGGTCACGGTGCTGAAATAACTCGGATGAGCGCCAAAGTTTGCGACGGAGAGATAGTTATTCGGGCTGAGAAGCAGCGCGTCGGGTTCATCCAATCCTTGCGAAATCGTGCGCAAAAGACCGTTGTGCCCGGGACCATAGACGGTGACGGTGCCGCCGCCATACCGATTTACGCAGTCATCGTTACAGTTCGCAACGTACAGATTACCCAGACTGTCTACCGCTAACGCGCGCGGTCCGCTCACGCCTCTACTGATCGTTCTCACAAGTCTTGAGCTTCCGGGGGCATAAACAGTTATGGTGTTATTTCCATAATTTGCGACGAAAACATCGCCGGCCCTATCGAGCGTTAGAGCCGTTGGACCAACCATTCCACTCGAGATAGTGCGTAGAACGTTTCCGTTCCCGGGAGCGTAAACCGTTACCGTCCCAACTTGCTTGGAATAGCAGAATCCACAGTTCAGGACATACAGGTCGGCGGCTGCGTCAAAAACGAGTGCAGACGGTTCATTTAGGCCTTCCGAGATCGTCCGAAGTACCGAATTGCTGCCGGGCGCATAAATCGTCACCGTGCCGTTGCGTTGATTCGCAACGTAAAGGTTCTGTCTAGAAGTTTTCGTCAAAACGCTTTGCCGAACGCGCATTGGTACAAGGCTTGTTGGCGTCGAGGAAGTGAAGCTATTGCCGGTACACGCGACCAAAGCTCCATAGATTGATGCCACAGCCACAGCGCGCAGTTGCCTCATCGAAAATTTACTCCTAAAGTAGTATTGCGTTACTGGGCGATTGACAGCCTCCCAGGGAACACCCTAATCGGAGCAGCCTCCTCGGCCCTCGGCGCACTTCAGCGGATCGGTGAAAAGAGCGAGTGCCACCGCGCCCCCTAGCAAAGGATCGTCTGACGTAGAATAGTCATTGGCGTTCTGTCGGCGATCCGCAGGCTTTAGGCTTCAGCCCTAGTCTGGCGGTCTCAAGGCGACTCGAAAAGCGATTCCGGCTCGTCTTGCGGAAAGGTAATGTCGCGTAGACTTTCCGATATCGTCTCGCGCCCGGCAGACGCTGCGACGTGCACGATACTCCAAATCGGTGGGCTTCCAACCGGCGCAAAATCGTACGTGATGAGCGCCGTCGAGCGTTTGAACGGCAGAGCGTAAGTGAGCCGCACGACCTCGTCATTGCCGCGCGTTATCCACAAATCGCGCAGGGGGTAGTCTTCCGGGTCGCGGATCGGTACGAGGACGAGGTGCGCCGCCTCGACGCCATCGATCGTCTCGTAACCGGATAAGGTGATGTGATAAGCGACATCCACAGCGGTAACTGTTGCGATCGTGCGCAAGGGATCGTCAGCGAGGTTAGGCGGCGGCGAGGCTTGTGGTGTATTACCCTCCGGCAAACGCCGGTAGAATCCCAATGGTGCGCCGGCCGGCCCGGTAATATAGCCGCCGCGCATGAGCGGAGACGGTGTCACTCCGGAAGCCGCAACCGTCTGCGCGTAGGTCTTCCCATCGGAAAGGCGCACGATAAATTCGACATCGGCGCCAGGCATGCAGCGCGCCTCGAGAAACGTCGATGCGCACGGTAACACAAACGTTTCGAATCGCGGCGTAGCGCGCGCACTCCAAGTGGACTGCGTTCGGAGAAAGAGCTGCTGCGCGGCCGAGCCGGCGTCTGCTGGTAACGGCACTAATCTAAAACATCCTTCGACTGCGCTCCGTCCTTCGACTGCGCTCGCTGCGCTCGCTCCGCTCAGGATGACAGATGTTGCGCTCGCTCCGCTCAGGATGACAGATGCTGCGCTCGCTCCGCTCAGGATGACGTGAGGAAATGGTCCCAGCCGGTTGGGGTTAGTGGTTCTCCTCGGAACTGAATACCGGCGCCGGCGCGAAGGACGCCAACGCGATGAAGCGGTCGATTGAAGCGCGCGGCAAAGCGGCGTGAGAGATGCGCGAAAGCGCGCGGACCGATAGCGACGAGCAACTCGAAATCTTCCCCTCCGGCTAAGGCATAGCGTTCGGGATCCTCACCAGTTTGCATCGCGGCTTCGCGCGCCGCGGCTGAGACCGGAACGGTTTCGACGATTGCGCCGCATGCGCTCGCGATAGAGAGACGATGGAGATCCGTCGAGAGGCCGTCGCTTACATCCATCATTGCCTGCACATTAGCGCTCGCGGCGAAAAAACGGCCTTCGGCAACGCGCGCTTCGGGATGGCGAAAAGCGCGTAGCGCGATAGCGCTATGCTCCGAATGGAGCGCGACCCGATTGGTTGCTACGTCGAGTCCGGCGCGCGCGGCGCCAAGGTCTCCGGTCACGGCCACTACGGCTCCCGGGCGTGCACCGGCGCGGGTCTTCAGGTTTGACGGACGGACTTCGCCGACGGCGGTAATTGCGATCGTTAGGACGGGCGCACGCGACAAGTCGCCGCCGACGATCGACATTCCGACGGACGCGGCCGCGGCTGCGAGCCCGCCGTACAACTCACGCACTTCTTCCAATGCATATTCTGCCGGCACGCCGAGCGCAACGGTTGCTAACAACGGGCGCGCACCCATTGCTGCCAGGTCGGAGGCATTCGCGGTCATCGCGCGCCAGCCGGCATCTTCGAGCGTCATCGTTTCGCGAGTAAAATGAACGCCTTCGACCAGCATATCGGTCGTGATTGCGCTGCGGTGCGATCGCGACGGCTGCCATAGCGCCGCATCGTCTCCGATACCGAGTACGATTCGCCGCTGTAAGCGATCGCCGGCGATTGAAGCGATTGCCGCGACGACATCCTCTTCGCGTAGCTGCCCCTCGACTGCGCTCGCTCCGCTCGTCCTTCGACTGCGGCGCTGCGCGCCTCCGCTCAGGATGACACCCATCGCGCGCCTCCGCTCGTCCTTCGACTGCGGCGCTGCGCGCCTCCGCTCAGGATGACAGTACTCACGGTAAAAGTGAGCGGATGCGGTGGAGTTCGGCGCCGGGATCGGCGGCGTCGAAGATGGTCGAACCCATCACCAGCACGTCGGCGCCGGCTTCGACCAACTCGCGCGCGTTGCGCTCGCCGACGCCGCCGTCAATTTCAATCGAACACGCGACGCCGCGAGAATCGATCATTGCGCGCAGTTCACGCACTTTTGCAAACGTCCGCGGAATAAACGCTTGGCCCGAAAATCCCGGATTGACGCTCATCACGAGCACCGTGTCACAATCCTCGATTATGTCTTGCAACATCGTCACCGGCGTCTGCGGACAAATTGCTACGCCCGCTTTCGCGCCAAGCGAACGCACGTGCGACAACAATCGTTGCGCGTGCGATGTCGCCTCGAGATGAAAGGTGATGCGATCGCAACCGGCGTTTTTGAAGGCATCCACGTAGCGTTCCGGTTCGACGATCATCAGGTGGGCGTCGAAAACCAACGGCGAAAGTGGCCGCAAGTCGCCGATAATCTTCGGCCCCCAGGTGATATTGGGGACGAAGCACCCATCCATGACGTCGAGATGCAAGTAGTCCGCGCCGGCGGCTTCGACAACCGCGATTTGTTCGCCGATGCGCGCAAAGTTCGCCGAAAGCAGCGACGGCGCGATTTTCGTCGGACTCATGGCGTATCCGTCGGTCCCGGCGAAGCGGACTTGTTACCGTACACCACCGGCGGTTCGGTGCCGAGCCGCGTTTCGCCAACCAGCACGTTGTTGACGTACATGTCCACCAGTGACGTACCGATGGCCGTTACGGTGAAGTCGAGTTTTTGTCCGGGCTCTGCAAAGGCGTGGTAAAGATCGTATTTGCCGGTCGCATCGGTCACCGTCAACTTCACGTCGAGCTGTTGATCGTTCGCCTGCGGTTGCTGGTTCGGATCCGGGACCGGTACCGATACCAGCATGCGAACTTGGCGGATGATGTAACCAGACTCGTAGGGTCCGGCGCTGACTTGCAGCGCGACCGGTTGAAACGATGCAATTTTTGCATTGGCAGCCGGAAGCTGTCTCACGACGGCGCCGTGCGGCGGTCCGTGCGGTCCGAGCGGCGTCCACACGACTTGTCCCAGTTTTATTCCGGTCTTGTCGGCGAGCGCACGGGCATCGTCAATCAACATGCCGGTGAAGTTCGGCACTTCTAATGCCGAAAGCCCGCCGCGGCTGACCACCAGCGTCACGGTATCGCCTTCGCCGACGTCGGCGAGCGGCGCCGGATCCTGCGAAATGACGTGTCCTTCCGGAATTACGTCGCTCTTGGCATACGTGACTTTGCCCAGTTTCATTTTCACGCGCGACAAGTCGAGTTCGACCTCGCGCATGGATTGATACCGCAAATCCGGCATCAGACGCGCGACGATGCCGTCGCTAATGACGAATGAGATCTGGCGCCCTTCGCGCGTTTGCGCCCCAGGGTCGGGACGCTGCGCGATGACGACGTCCTTCGGATAGCGATCGCTGGTCGTGTGATCGACGACCGCGGACGTCAGCTTGAGGCGAGCGATCTCGGCGTTGGCATCGGTCAGCGTTTGACCGACGAAGGACGGAATAGTAACGGCGTCGGACGGCGGCAGCAGAAAATCGTGAATCTGCCGCCCGAACCACACGACGACGGCAACGAATATCACGAGAACGATTGGGAAAACCCAATCGCGCGGGAGATATTCGGCGACCGTCTCGCGCGTAAGTCTCAGGCCATCGCCTCCAGCGAAATGTTGCGCACGTCGAGGTTGCTGAAAACGCGCTGCACGTCCTCGTGTTCGTCCAGCACATCGAGCAGATCCAGCGCCGCCGTCAACGCATCGCCTTCCAATTCAATTTTCGTCTTCGGACGCATGCCGAGATACGCATCGCTGACGTTCATGCCGCGCGCGCGCAGCGCATCGCGCACACTGGCGAGTTTTGTGGGATCGGTATACACCACGCCGAGTTCCGGTTCGTACTCGACGTCCACGACGCCGTCAACGAGCGCTTCTTCGGTAAATGCATCCTCGGACTTTGCGCCGGGATCGGCTTCGACGATGCCGACCGGGTCGAACATCCAGCCGACACTGCCGGTTTCTCCGAGCGAGCCCTCGTGCTTCAAGAAGAGAAAGCGAAACTCGCCGGCGGTGCGATTGCGATTGTCGGTTGCCGCGTCGACGACTAACGCCAGCCCGTGCGGGCCATACCCCTCGTAGCGAATTTCTTCGATCTCAGCTGCGCCGGTGGTGCCGGCGCCGCGCGCGATCGCGCGCTTGATGTTATCCTGCGGCATGTTGAACTCGCGTGCTTTTTCGACCGCCATCTTTAGGCGATAGTTAGCCTCGGGATCCGACGAACCGCCCTTGGTTGCCAGGATGATCTCTTTGCTCAACTTCGTGAAGAGCGCGCCGCGCTGTGCGTCGACCTTGCCCTTCTTCAGTTTGATGTTGTGCCACTTGGAGTGTCCGGACATGTGACGACCTCGTTAAACCTCGCGTGCGCCTTTCGCTATCCTGGCCCGATTACCCAGTAACCGATCCACATCCGGTGGTGCCACGCATTCCACGCAATCGGATATGCGGCGAGTATCGGATAGAAGTAGACGAACGTGCCGACGGCCAGCGCGACGTACGCGCCGACCGCGGCGGCACCCAGCCACGTCCCGCGCGGCTGCTCCTGGCGTTTCCCCCATTCCCACAGACGCTGCAGCGCGATGGAAATGCACAGACAAATTAGCGGAATATCTACGTAAAAGTGATACGCGAACGTAATACGCGGCGAACGCATCCACGGCAGCCATTGCAGCAAATACGTGAGCACGATCAGCGCGTAGCCCTTGTTGCGCTCGCGCCACGCCAGCAACGCCACCCATGGGACGCAAATCAAACCGAACCAGAGAATCGCCGGATTCGGCATCGAAGTAATCTCGTAGATGCAGCATCCATTGGGATCGCTCTGATTCGTGCGATGGTCTTGGTAGTAATACGCGACCGGCACCATATCCAGCGGCCACTCCCACCACCGTGACGAGTACGGATGGGTCGCTTTGAGCGTGTCGTGGTACTCGAACATCGAGTACTGGCGGTAAACGACGTCGTTGAGGTTGTGAATTTCGTTGGGATCGTCGGAGTGGCGCGCGAGATCCGGCACCCAAGCCAGTGCATACACCGTCATGCTGACAAAGAGAATAGTGACAAGTGCGCCGTCGAGGCGGAAGCCGCGCGGATTTCCCCATAGCGTGGGGCGATTTGCAAAAATATAGCGCTGCAAAAACACACCGACGAGCACCAAGAAACTCACGCCGAAGCCCATCACGCCGTACCACTTGCTGCTGACGAGGCATCCCAACGCGACCGTGAATACGACCAGCCACAGCTTCGCGGAACGGCCTTCGGCCACACGGTTGCCGGCGCGCACGGTCTCGCCGTCGTACGTTGCTTCGCCCAGCGGCGTTTCGTACGCAACGGAGGCGTCGCGGCGATATTCGATCGCGAGCGGATCGTCGTCGTAGACGAGTTTTCCGCTGCGTCCTTGCGAGACGGCGCCGCGGGTAATCTTGCCACGCGAATCGATCGTCCCGCCATCGGCCGCGTACAGCGTCGCGTCTTCGGCATGACAGAGCGCATACGACCCTTCGCCGAAACTCTTTTCGCGCGCGCCGTCGGCGAACAGTCGTGGAAACACCGTGTAGCGCACGACCAGATAGGCGGCGGCAGCGACGTAGAGCGTCACGATGGTGCTCGTCGCGTTGTCAAACTTCCAGATGCCGCGCCCAATAAAGGCGAGGATGAGTCCAATGAGTAGTGCCGCCGCAGCGCCCGAAACAAAGCCCCACTGCGGCACGTTGACGTGCGGGCGATCGCCGGTCTGCGAGCTAATCCAGAAGCGATAGAACGCATACGTCGCCAGCGTAGCGAAGAATATGACGAAGCCTTCCGGCGTCGCGATACGCGACTGCACGAAATGCATGCCGTCGGCCGTGAGCAACAGCGCGGCGATGCTCGCGAAAATCGTCGATCCGGTAACGCGCTTGGCGAACACGTAGAGCAGCATCACCGCGAGCGCACCGAATACGACATCGAGGAAACGCCAGCCGTACGAGTTGTCGCCATTGGTGAGATGGCCAACGATGCCGTTGAGCGCCGTCCAGCCGCCGAGTCCGTGGCCGTGCGGCATTCCGCCAAAGAGCATCATCGAGAGCGTGACGAGCAGTTTGGTCAGCGGCGGATGGGTGTTTTCGTAGATGCGGAGATTCTGCAAATACTCTTCGCCGGCGCGCGCGAAGTAAATTTCGTCGAAAACCTTGTCGGGCGGATACCAATATCCCACAAACGACAGAATGAAATTACCGACGCCAAACGCCGCCATCACGAGATAGTCGAGCGGCGCGCGCATCGCCGTCAGCCCTTCACGCGGGTCGAACCAATGGCGTGCCCCGGCCGCCGCCGCTACCGCCGATGCGCCGGGCAACGCCTGCGCGGGTGCGGCAACGGTCGCTTCGCCGGTCGACGTTTCGCCCCCCAAGAACTGATAGCCGAGCCAGAAGAACACGCCGACGGCAATCAATGAAAAGAGTGACGTCGCCGGGCCCCAGAGATTCTGCGCGTTGACGCCGGGCACGTGGTTTTGCATCACGTACAGGTATTGCAACGAGTACTCGAGATTGGCGAACAGCACCGCCGTGAGTGCCAGTGCGCTCCATAGGTACCGGCGCGCGAAGGGCAAGCAGACGATGGTGAAAACCAAGCCGTTGAACAAGTAGCGCTCGTGCATGCGCGTCGCCAACACGAAGAATGCAATGGTCGCAACGGCGCTGCCCTCGAGCAGCGCGCGCGGCGTGCGCTCCTGCAAATAGCGCCACAGCACCAACGCGACCGCGACGACCACAAGTACGACGCCCCATAGATATTGGGGACCGAGCGCGATCGTACCGAAGAGATTGATCGTCGTCGTGTCCGGCTGCCACAGCGAGCCGCGAATCGCCCAGAGATTGAAAGCGTTGACGCTGTTGTACGCGTAGACGCTCGAGCCGTAACTGTAGCGTGCGAGCAGCCACGAATAAGCATCAATTGGTCCGCTCGGATGGAAGGGCTCGACGAGCACCAGCGCAAGCAGCAGCGCGGCCACGATACCGACGCCGCTAGAGATTATGCGCACCCGGCGGCGATCGCGGTCCACGAACGCGAAAGCGAGCATCAGCGGCAGCAGCACCGCCGCTTGGGGTTTGATCAACAGCGAGTACGCGATGGCCAGCCACGCGCCGACGATCCACCAATTCACGCGCGCGGTTTTGACATCGTCCGAGCGCAGCAAACAGTAAATTGCTAAGAGCGCGAGTCCGCTGGCGATTGAATCGACCTGTCCCCAGGCCGCCGAATTGTAAATAACCGCGGGATTGAGCAGATAGAATGCCGCGGCACCGATCGCGAGCGCAGCGTTCGCGAAGCGCCGAACGATCACATACACGAGCGCGCCGACGCCGAGATCCGCCAGAATCGCCGGCAGTTTGACCAGCGCCTTGAGTACGACGTAGTGACCGCCGTCGAAACTCTTGAACAGCGCTTCCCAAATCCAACCTGCGATACCGAGGATGTAGAAATAGCCGGGCGGATAATCGGCGAAACCCGCGGTTGCGTAAAAATTCCCAAATCCGTGCTCGGCCAACGACATCGCCCAGGCCTCGAACGTCTGGACGTCGGTCTTGAAGCCTTCGTTGCCGATGAAGAGCAATCGAATGAAAAAACCGGCGACTACGAGCAAGGGTAACGCCCACGGCATCACCGTTTCCGGCGCGCGCACTCGCGCGGCAGCGCCGGCGTTCACGCGGATTGCGCCTGCGGAGCGCGTGCGGTCACGTCGAGCGTACGCAGCAAAAAGTTGCGAAACGCGGCGTTGGAATGGCGTTCGATCACGGCCACGTGTTCTGCGGCAGCCTCGCTGGCCGCCCCTCTGGCGCCGAGTTCGTCGAGTGCGGCAACCACGCGTTCCACTTCGGCTTTGCTCAGCGGACGCGCGAGCGCATAGGCGTCGGCAACCGCATCACGCGCGGCCGACCGCGGCTGGGCGATCGCCCAGACGACCGGAAAAGTCCACTTCCGCCGCGCGACGTCGCTGCCGGTGATTTTTCCAGTTTCATCTACCGACGACCAAATGCCCGAGACGTCGTCGCGAATTTGAAACGCCATTCCATAGGCGCGACCGAGTTCGCCGTATCCGGCAATCGCGGGCTGGCTATTGCAGCCGGCCGCGTGCGCGCCTAAGCGGCACGACGCATCGAAAAGTTGCGCCGTCTTACATTCAATCATGCGGCGATACGCATCGAGATCCACCAACATCTCGCTTTCGAACCGCAAATCGAGCGACTGACCTTCGCACATGACGGCGTGCGCTTCGTGCATGAGCGCGATCATCTGCAATACGCGCCGCGGTGTAAGGTACTGCGCGGCGGCTTCAAGGCTCAAGAAACTTAGCGCGCACATAGCATCGCCGGCGTTGATCGCCTGACCAACGCCGTACGCACTCCACAAAGTCGGACGTCCGTGGCGCAATTCGTCGCGATCTTCGATGTCGTCGTGGACCAACGAGTAATTGTGAAAAATCTCGACGGCAACCGCAGCGTCGAGCGCGTGTTCGGGCGGCGCGCCTTCACCCGCGGCCACGCGCATCACCATTTGGGGTCGCAGGCGCTTGCCGCGGCGCGCCGGGCCATAGCGGCCATAACCGAAGTGGCGCAAAAGCATATCGGAGATCTCCCGCGATCCCCGATACGTAACGATCCGTTCCTCGAGGGCGCTTTCGAAGCGCTCAAGCAGGTTGACGGGAGAGTTCCTCCATTCGCGCTTCGACTTCGTCCACGAGCCAACCGGGTGTCGAGGCGCCCGACATCAAGCCGGCGACTTTCACGCCTTCAAACCACTGCGACTGTAACTCGGAAGCGTTTTCAATATGATATGAGCGCGCGCCGTGCGACTCCGAAAGTTCCGCCAAGTGTTTGGTGTTCGCCGACGTCTTGCCGCCGACGACGACCATCACTTCGACGTCGTGGGCGAGCCGCAGCGCTTCGTCTTGGCGGTTGTGCGTGTCGGTGCAAATCGTATTGACGGCGCGCACTTCATAATATTTCGCCGCCAGCGCTTGCACGATCTGCGTAAAACCTTGGCCCGACCACGTGGATTGCACGACGACGCCAACTTTGCTCGAGCGAGGCAGTTTGGCTACGTCGTCAACCGATTGTATGCACCATGCACCGGGAACGTGGCTGAGCGTTCCCTTTACTTCCGGATGCGCCGGATCTCCGATGACGAGGATTTTGTAACCGTCGGCCTTGAGCTTCTCGGCTTGGACGTGGATCTTCGTCACCATCGGACAGGTCGCGTCGATGATTTCGAGCCCCTTATTCTTAGCCTTGTCGAAGACTTCGACGGGCAGACCGTGGGCCCGGACGAAGAGCGCGCCGGCATCCACATCGTCGACCGACTGCGCGTTTTGCAGGCCGCGCGAACTGAGCGATTCGACCATCTGCGGATTGTGCACGACGTGTCCGAGCGTCGTCACCTGGTTGCGCGACGCAATCGCCTCCTCGGCCTTCTTCACCGTAATGGCAACGCCGAAGCAGAACCCCTGAACCGACGCCTTACGAATTTCCACCGATACTCCCCGCGAGCGTTTGGATCGCGCTCATCACCTGTTCCGTAAACTTCGCCAGGTCGTCGCGCGTTGCTTTCCGGTCGGCCGGTAGCGCGAGTGGCGTTCCGAATGCGACTTTCATCTTACCGAGCCGCTTCGCCCGGTCGCCCCCCAATACACACGCCGGCAGGACGGGCGCGCCCGAGTGCGCCGCCAGGAGCGCAACGCCGGTTTGAGGCTGGATGTCGCCGCTGAGGTTGCGCGTTCCCTCGGGGAAGATACCCACGGTGCCGCCGCCTTGCAACACGGCGAGCGAACGTCTGATGGCCGATTTTGCGCTGCCTTGGCGATCCACGGGGTAGGCGCCGACGCCGGCAATCAGTGGCCCGAGAATGGGAATTTCGAACAGTTCTTTCTTCGCCATGAAACTGATGCGGCGGGGCGAGAAGCACAACGCCGGCGGGTCGAGGTACGACAGGTGATTGCAGGCGATGATCAGCGGCCCGCTGCGCGGAATGTTTTCCACCCCGTAGGCGCGCGCGCGAAAAACCGTCGTGAATATAATGCGTAACAAGCCCGAGGCGAAATCGTACAATCGCGGATTCACCGCCTGGCTTCTTCCGTATTGACGACGACGACGATCGCATCGACTACGCCTTCGATCGAAAGGTCGCTCGAATCGATGCGATGGGCGTCGCGTGCGGGCTCGAGCGGCGATACCGCACGCGTGCGGTCGAGCCGGTCACGCGCTTCGATTTCGTCGCGCAGTCGCTCGGCATCCACGGTAATGCCTTCGCGTTGCAGTTGTTGGCGCCGGCGTTCAACGCGTGCCGTAATCGACGCGGTAAGATAGATTTTTACCGGCGCGTTCGGTAATACAACGGTTCCGATGTCGCGTCCGGCCATTACAACGGATCGCCCGCGCGCTTCGGAGCGCTGGGCTTCAACCATGGCCGTACGCACCTCGGGATGTGCGGCGACGATGGATACGATTGCCGTCACGTCGTTCGATTGTAACGTCGCATCGGGAATCCGAAGCTTCACTGCAGCGTCTACGAGTCGCTCGAGCGCCGCGCCGTCGCTAGCGCTCACACCGTTCTGCAGCGCTAAATATGCCAGCGTCCGGTACATCGCGCCCGTATCAACGAATGCGATCTGCAGGCGCTCCGCGAGCCGCTGGGCGACGGTCGTCTTTCCCGAGGCCGCCGGTCCGTCGATCGCAATCTGTAAAAGCTGCATGAACGATCACGCCACTTCGCAGTAAACGCGCCGAGACATTCCGAAGCGCGCACCCGCCCTTCGACTGCGCCACGAGCCTGTGCTGAGCGAGCGAAGCGAGTCGAAGTGCGCCTCCGCTCAGGGTGACGCGAATGTTTTGCAGAAGTAGTGTTGCAGTGGCAAAGACGCGGTCGGTGTATTTTTGTTCGGCCTGCGGACACGAGTCGGCGCGCTGGCTTGGGCGTTGTCCCTCGTGTAACGCTTGGAATTCGTTCGACCAGCGAGCGTTTGCAGTCGCAACGGCGCGCGGGGGCGTGCGTTCGGCGGCGAGTACGCCAAGCGTGGAACCCGTGTCGTTGCAGGACGTTGACGGCGAACGGCTCGCACGGCTGAGCGTCGAGATGCCGGAGTTCGATGCCGTTCTCGGCGGCGGCATCGTCCCCGGAAGCGTGACGCTGGTCGGTGGACCGCCGGGCGCCGGAAAATCGACGCTGCTGTTACAGATTGCGTCGCGGCTATCGCGGCGCGGCGAAGTCGTGTACGTCTGCGGTGAGGAGTCGGCGGCGCAAGTGAAACTGCGCGCACAACGACTCGGCATCGACGCACCGCTGCTCGTGTATCCCGAAACGAATTTGCGCGCCGTGCTGGATCGTCTGCAGACGCATCATCCGCTTGCACTAGTCGTGGATTCTATTCAAACGGTGTGGCTGCCGGAATCGGAAGCCTACGCCGGCAGCGTGACGCAAATTCGCGATTGCACGCAAGCGTTGGTCGAGTTCGCAAAGCGCACCGGGACGGCGGCATTCGTCGTCGGGCACGTTACGAAAGACGGTGCGATCGCGGGCCCGCGTCTGCTCGAACACCTCGTCGACACGGTGTTGTATTTCGAGGGCGATGCGAATGGCGAGTACCGGATTTTGCGAGCGTATAAGAATCGCTTTGGGTCGATCGACGAAATTTGCGTTTTTGGGATGCGGGACGACGGGTTGCACGAAATCGCCGATCCGTCGCAACTTTTTCTTGCGACGCGCGCCGCGCGACCGAGCGGATCGTGCGTGGTTGCGTCGATCGTGGGTTCGCGTCCGGTACTAGTTGAGGTGCAGGCGCTCGTCGGCGAAGCGAGTTACGGCACGCCACGGCGATTGGCAAATAACGTCGACCAACAGCGGCTAGCGATGATTCTGGCGGTGCTCGAGCGACGGGCGGGTTTGCACCTCGGTACGCACGACGTTTATGCTTCGGTCGCCGGCGGCTTGCGCGTCAGCGAGCCGGCCGCCGATCTCGGTATTGCGCTGGCGATTGCGTCGGCGTTTCGCAACGTCGCACTCCCAACGCATCTCGCGGCATTCGGCGAATTGGGTCTCTCCGGCGAAGTGCGCGCGGTCAACGCCGCCGACCGCCGGCGTGCCGAGGCGCGTAAACTTGGCTTCGTCGAGGTCCTCGCTCCCGGTGACGTGAGTGACGTGGCGCAAGCGATCGCCAAAGCGCTCCGTCGTGATTAGCAGTCCTTCGCCTGCGCTCGCGGAGCCCGTGCTGAGCGAGCGAAGCGAGTCGACGTGCTCAGGATGACATAAAAACCTGTGGCTTTGTTTGAGATCGTTCCGAATTTTTCTGAAGGACGGGATCAGACATTCTTCGAGGCCGTTGAAGCCGTCGTTGCTACGACCGGCGCCACGCTGCTCGACCGCAGCGCCGATCACGCCCACCATCGGAGCGTTTTTACGATCGCCGGCGGCGGCGATGAGGTCGTAGCAGCCGGAGTTGCGCTGGCGGGTCTGGCCGCGGAGCGCATCGACCTCCGCGCGCACGCGGGCCTTCACCCGCGCATCGGCGCGCTCGACGTGCTGCCGTTTGTTCCACTCGGCAACGCCACGCTGGCCGAAGCCGCCGCGCTTGCGCACCGGGCCGGCGCGGAAATCTGGGATCTCTACCGCGTTCCTTCGTTTTATTATGGGGCCGCCGCGCGGCACGAACGGCGCCGGCTCCTGCCCGGGGTGCGCCGCGGCGAGTTCGAGGGGCTCGCGGTACGCTTTGCCGATCCGGCGTGGGCGCCCGACGAAGGCGACATCGCGCGCCATGAAAGCGCCGGCGCGATTGCCATTGGCGCCCGCAACCTCTTGATAGCCTTCAACGTCGAGCTGGCGAGCGGCGACCTCACGGCAGCCCGCGCGATCGCCCGGGCGCTGCGCGAGCGCGACGGCGGTTTACGCACGCTGCGGGTGCTCGCCTTTTCATTGGGCGACGAGCGCGTCCAAATTTCCGTTAACGTCACGGATGCCGAAGCCACGCCGCTCTACCGAGTGTTTGAATTGATTGGATTTTTAGCAAATGAGCGCGGCATCGAAGTCGCCGGCGGCGAACTCGTCGGCTGCATTCCGCGGGCTGCGGTCGAAACGACGGCGGCTTACCTCCTAGGAGTTACCGAACTGTGAAGATTCTCGCGCCCGCGTTTCTGGCGCTTGCGCTCGTCACGCTCGCGCCGATTTCCGTCAGCGCGCAAAACGGCCCCGGCGACGCCGGCATTTACACGACGACGCTGGGCAACGGATTGAAAGTCGTGGTCGTTGAGGACCGCGCCGCGCCCGTCGTACAAACGTCGGTGTGGTACGGATTCGGCTCGCTCGAGGAAACGCCGGGAAAAACCGGCTTGGCGCACGCGCTCGAGCACATGATGTTCCGTGGCACCAACGGGATTTCGTCCGGCGGACTCGACGACGTCGTCGCGCGTCTCGGGGCGCAGATGAACGGCGAGACGACCTACGATTACACGCAGTTCTATTTTGAAATGCCGTCCGACAAAGTGGACGTCGCGCTGGCGATCGAGGCCGATCGCATGCAGCATGCGGCCTTGCGCGCTTCGGATTGGGCGGTCGAACGCAACGCCGTGCTCAACGAAATCGACGGCGACGAAAGTTCGCCGTTTTTCAACTTGCTGGCCCGCGTCCGCGCCGCCGCATTTCCGGATCAGCCGGCCGGACGAACGCCGCTCGGCAGTCGCAGCGACGTGGCGAACGCGACCGTCGCCGACATCGCGCACTACTACCGTGAATGGTACGCGCCCAACAACGCGACGCTGGTCGTCACCGGCGACGTTTCACATCAAACGATTTTCGGCAAAGCGCAGCGGTTCTTCGCGGCGATTCCGAGCAAGAAACTTCCGGCCGAACCCAAACGCAATCCGGTTCCTTCTTCCGGACAAACCGTCGAAGCGCAGTTTCCGTTTCCGTTCGAAATCGTCGACCTCGCCTACGCGGTGCCGGGTGACGTTCAAGCCGGCGAGCCTGCCATCAGCACCCTATCCACGCTAATCGAAAACCAGCGCTCGCCGTTCTACAAGGCGCTCGTTCAAAGCAACGTCGCGTTGGCGATCGAGGCCAATGCCGACACGCAACTGCGCGGGGGATTGTTCAACGTCTTCATCGTTCTCAACCCGGGACACACCGGCAGTGAAGCCCAAGCGATCTTTCAATCCACCCTGGATCGCGCGCTCGAGTCCGGCTTTTCGCCCGAACTCGTTACCGCCGCGAAACGATTGACGCTGGCGGAACGGCTCTACGCAGCCGATTCAATCGACGGCATCGGCGATCTCGCCGGTTACACCTACGGCATCGTTGGTGAAAAACTCGCGGACGAAGATCGCCGGCTGTCCGACCTCACGGGCGACGATCTCGTTGCCGCCGCGCGCAAATATCTCAGCCATCCGACCGTCGTCGGGCACTTGCGTCCGAACGAGAATCCGCCACGTGGCAACTCGAGCAAGAGCGACGCCACCGCCAGCGACGATTTTTCAAAACGCGTTCCCAGCGGGCCGATCGTCGAGCCGGACTGGATCGCCAAAACCGTGCGCACGCCGACTACAGAACGCAGCACGCTCGCTCCGTCGTCGTTTACCCTCGCCAACGGTCTGCGCGTCATCGTGCAACAAAAGAACGACCATCCGACGTTCGTGCTGCGAGGCAGTATTGCAACGTCGCCGGCATTTCAACCGCTCGGCCGTGAAGGCATCGCGCGGTTAGCCTCGGCCGTCGCCGACTATGGCAGCAACAAGTATCCGTTCGAACAGCGGCGCAAGGCCACCGACGAAATGGGGGCGTTCGTTACTACCGGTGAGTCGTTCTCGGCAGAAGGCGAAACGCGCGATTTTGAAGCGATCGCCGATATCCTCGCCGACGGCGAAGCGCATCCGTCGTTTGCCGAGCCGTGGCTTTCAATCGAGCGTTCACAACTCGCCAACAGCCTGCAATCGGAGAACAGCATTTCGGGCGTGATGATCGACCGTGCCTACGATCGTTTGCTGCTGTCTTCCGACGACCCGTCGCTACGCGAGCCGACCGCACCGAGCGTCGATCGGATCACGCAAGACGATCTGCTGGCCTACGCGGCGCACTATTGGCGTCCAGATCTCACAACGATTTCGGTGGTCGGCGACCTCTCGCCGCAACGCGTGCGCAGCGCGCTCGAAGCGGCGTTCGGCGGGTGGCAGGCTTCCGGTACGAAGCCGAATCCGCATTTGCAAGCAATGCCTCCGGCTGCAAGAGGTCACGACTACATCGGGACGGCGGCCAATCAGGTCTATATTCGTCTCGGTCAACCGGCGGTCGCGCGCTCGAGTTCCGATTACGACACGTTTCTGGTGCTCAATCAAATACTCGGCGGCAGCGGCGCATTCGAATCGCGGCTATGGCAAGAGATGCGCCAAAAACGCGGACTCGTGTATAGCGTCGACAGTTCGCTCGACGCCAACGCCGATCGCGGCGACTTCCGTATCGAGTTGAGCGCGTCGCCGCAACGCGTCGTCGAAGCCGTGAACTTCGTGCGGTCGCAACTCGCGCGCTTACAAAACGAACCGGTTTCAGCGACCGAATTGAAAGAGGCGAAGGTGCGGCTGGTGAGCGACGCGTTGCTCGAAGAAGCCTCTTCGACGGGACAAGCGAAGCAGTTGCTCGACATTCTCAACAACGATCTACCGTTGAACTACTACCGCACACTCAACGATCGCTTCGCCCGAATCACCGCGGCCGACGTGCAACGCGTCGCCAAGACGTATCTCAAGCCGGCACGTTTGGTGGAAGTGTACGCGGGCCCGAGCGGACCGTGGGCGCAAGACCTCTAAAGGAGTTCGCCATGCGCGCTATCGTCACGATCGATCCCTCCACCGGCGGCGAAGTCGAACGCATCGCCTACATGGATACGGCGACGGTCGAGGAGCGGTTAAGCGCGGCCGCAGCGGCGGCCGCCGGGTGGGGGACGCTCGCCGCGGTTCGGCGCGCGGCATTTCTGCGCGACGTCGCGGAAGTGTTGCGCGCGCAGCGCGACACTCTCGCGCGCGTCGCGACGCAAGAAATGGGCAAGCCGATCGCACAGGCGCGCGCTGAAGTCGAGAAATGCGCGTGGTGCTGTGAGTATTTCGCCGACAGCGGACCGGCGATGTTAGCGCCACAAGAAGCGCACTCGGATGCGGCGCACAGTTACATCGCGTTTCGGCCGCTCGGGCTCGTATTGGCGATCATGCCGTGGAATTTTCCATACTGGCAAGTTTTTCGCGCCGCCGCGCCTGCGTTGCTCACGGGCAATGCGCTCGCACTCAAGCATGCCTGGAATACGACGCGCTGCGGACTCGAGATCGAACGGGTTTTTCGCGAAGCCGGTGCGCCCGATGGGCTCTTCACGACCCTCTTGATGAGTACCGACGATGTGGACGCGCTCATCGCCGATCCGCGTATCGCCGGCGTGACTCTGACTGGTTCCGAGCGCGCGGGCGTTGCGGTAGCCTCCGCCGCCGGGGCGGCGCTCAAGAAGTGCGTGCTCGAACTCGGCGGATCCGATGCGTTCGTGGTGCTCGACGATGCCGACGTCGAGCGCGCTGCCAAAACGGCGGTGACGGCGCGGTTTCAAAACACCGGCCAGAGTTGCATCGCTGCCAAACGATTCATCGCTACGCCGTATGTCTACGACGCGTTCGTCGAACGCTTTGTTTCGTTGACGAAAGAACTGCGGATCGGCAATCCGCTCGACGAACGCAACACGATCGGTCCGTGCGCACGCGGCGATTTGCGCGACGGCGTGCATGCACAAGTTTCCGCAACGCTCGAACGTGGCGGGGAACTGCTGACCGGCGGTGCCCCGATCGACGGTCCCGGTTTCTACTACGAGCCAACGGTCGTCTCCGAAGTGCGGCCCGGCATGGCGATGTTCGATGAAGAGGTGTTCGGACCGGCGGCAGCCGTCGTTCGCGCGTCGGACGCTGACGAAGCGATCGCACTTGCCAATGCAACGAGTTACGGGCTGGGATTCAGCATTTGGACGCGTGACGCTAGCGCCGCCGAAACCTTCGCCGAGCGCATCGAAGCCGGCGCCGTGTTCGTCAATGGCATGGTTGCCAGCGATCCGCGCTTGCCCTTCGGCGGCGTGAAGAAAAGCGGATACGGACGCGAACTGTCGGCGTTCGGCGTGCACGAGTTCGCCAACATTCAGACCGTGGTCGTTTCTACGTAGTTACCTAGAGACGTTTTCGCAGTTTGATGAGCCGCTCGACTTCTTCGAAGCCGCAGCGCTGATGGGCATGCAGCGATGCGCTGTTGTGGACCTCAGTATCTGAGGCAAGTTCGGTAAAGCCGCGCTCCCGCGACCACGCTTCGGCGGCCTCCATCAACGAACGCCCGATGCCGGCTCCTCGCGCCCGAGGCTCGACGAACCAGCCCTCGACATGCGGGACGGGCATAGATTCGCAACCATCGGAAAACGAGCGTATCGCGAGTTCGAGAAAACCAACGCGCTCACCAGCGCTTTCTGCAATAAATACGATATCGATCGTTGGAATCGGCAACCCACGAGCAAATTCGCGCGCCTCGCGCTCGAGTTCGGCATCGGCGCCCGGCCACAACTGCGCGCGCATCTTCCCCCACGCATCCGTGTCTGACGGTTTGAACGTTCGAATCATCTGATGATCCTTCAACTGCGCGCGCTTCGCGCGCTCCGCTCAGGATGACATGTACTGCGTTACTGGGTGTCGGGCGGACGCGTGTCGAGCGGCTGCTGAACGAAGAATTTCTCTCCGCGCACGGCTGGAATTTTCGTGAAGGGCCGCGGCGCGCCGGCCCAATCGAAGCAGACCGAACCGATTGGGTTGGCGCGCGCGTCGCTTGCCGATAACCTCGCCAGTCCCCACTGATCCTCGACGAACTTCAGGATGCTGCCGTGCTCGTAACGCTCGTGCGCAACACACCCTTTTTTAGCATACGCCGAAACGATTAGCAGCGGAACTCGGATACCGAGCCCATCGTAATCGACAATTTCGGGCGGGACGTGATCGTACCAACCGCCGTAGTCATCCCAAAAGACGAACATGGCGGTCGAATTCCAATATTGCGATTGGCCGATCGCGTTCACCAGCGACGCGACCCAATCGGGTCCGGTGTTCGAGCGGCAGTTCGGGTGATCGGAGTTTTGACACGTCGGCGTTACCCAACTGACGGCCGGCAGATTCCCGTCCGAAACGTCGCTAAAGAACTTCGTTTGCGGGGTAACGATGTTGACGTTCCAATCGGGGCCGTCAAAGATGTGTTTGACGGCCTGATATCCGCTCCAGGTGCCGCCATCGCCGCTCACCGTGGATGTGTAATATCGCCACGACACGCCGGCCGCGTCGAGTTCGTCGCCCAATGTTTCGTAGTTGAAACACGGCGGGATGGTGCCGCCGATCGTTCGTTGCTGCGTTAACGTCGGAATGTTGCTGTTGCCTTCGCAGCCCCAAGGTCCCACCGGATAATTCACCGTGGAATGCGCTTGACCCGCGATAATGTATTGATGCGAAACGAAACTGCCCGAATCGAAGTTCGATGGAAACATCGCATCGGCAAAAATGTAGTTTTCTCCGATCGAGAAGTACGGTTTGGTCTCGGCGTGCGGGACGAAACTGTAGGGAGGGTTCGCGTTCGGGCACGGCGGCTGACCGGCTTTGCCGCAGCGCCAGTTCTCGTTATCGAACCCGTCCATCTTGCAGTTGGTCCCGGGATACGATCCGCGGCCGTCGCACGAACTGAAAAAACTCGCCGCGTCGTGTTCGAAATCCCACGGGGCCTCGAGCGGAACCGGCATCAGCGTAATTTTTTGTCCGTGCCGATCGAGTCCGTACGACTGCGTATTAGCGCCCGGGAACCCTTGAAAAAGGTTATCGACCGATCGGTTTTCTTGCACGACGATAACCACGTGCTGGATTTGCGGATGCCCTTTTCCGCCCGGCCCCGGTGTTGGCGTCGCCGGGACGGAGGGAGAACTGCTGCCGCCGCCGCCACCTCCCCCGCACGCGGATAGTAGCGAGAACGCTGCAACGGCGAGCACGCGCCGGGCGAGCGGGCCAATCATCGCAAGCGCCCTTCAACGAGGCACTCGGCTATCCTACGAGAGCCACAAGCCTCGCGTCTGGTCGCGACGCCGTCAAAGGCAAACCGGAGAGTTTCAATTAGTTAAGATCGAGATAAGGCGGTGCTGGGGTTTGCTTCCCAAACGACGCGCGGCCCCTCGAACACATCGTAGTACTCGATGCCGACGCGAGCTTGCTTTCCGCTAGAAAACGATATTTGGCAGTAATGCACGCTCGAAAGATATAAGGCGATGTAGCGCTCGGGGCCACAATCGATCTTTGCGCGGTCGGAGGAACCCTGCGCGCGCAAGATGCGTTCCTCTTGGGCGGTGGTGACGCGTTCAAAGATGTGAAGGTCGAACGGCTGGGAGAGCGACTGAAATGCGACGGTCTTACCGTCAAAGGTGAATATGGCGATACGCATGACTCCGAAGGCAGACTCGACTTCACACGTCGAGTAGAAACTTCCGGCGGTCGCGAGCGTCGTTTCGCTGACGTCGAGGTGCGCCGGGCACCAGGCCTTCTTCGGCTTTGAGTTTGGCAGTAGGAAGCGCATGCCGGGAACTTCCTCGCTATTGAGTAAATCCGCGACGAGCGACCCTGGCACGTCTCGCGGCGAACGCCGAAACGCGGCGTTCACCTCTCGGTCGAGGACCGCGACGTTCGCATGCGATGGCAGTGCGCGAATCGGATAAGCGACTACGTGCGGCCACAGTTTTGCGACAACCCGCAATTTCAGGGGATAGGTGCGACCCGTATGGGTTCGAACTTCGCAAACGATTGCGCTTCCGGGTGGCAGCACCTGAATTCTCGGGCCGATACAATGCACGGTGCTTGAAAAACCGTACCGATATTGCACTTGCTTTGCGAGTGCGCGTTCCGTCTCGTCGACCTTTACTATGTCGGCAAGCAAAGCCGCAATGACTCGCTTTCGATCGTCATCGTAGCGCATTCCGACGGGAATCGCCCGTCCGTCCACCGGCAGCGTACAGACGTTGAAGAACCGCTCCGAAGGGTATGGATCCGTCGTCGGAGACGACGTGCAGTCGGGGTTGCCGATTTGCGCCTTCGGATCGGCTCTCCGCAAATGCGCTACCGCCGTCGCGTTTACGAGTTGCGCGTCACCGGATGGGCCAGCTCCGGTTGCAGCCTCGATGATCCGCTGCAAATCGTAATAACAGCCCGTGAGCAACAGGCTGACGATGATTGTGGCTAACGCGGCGCGCATTCGCGATTCGACTGCGGCGCTACACGCGTCCGATCAGGATGACTCATAAGGTTGCAGCTCAGGGCGACACGTTCGTGTATTGTGAGATGCGGTTGATGCCTTCGCGGACCTGGTCGAGCGGTGCGACCCAACTCAGACGCAACCATCCTTCCAGTGCCGCACCGAATGCGATACCGGGAATTGCCACTACGTTGTGTCGTTCGATGAGTTCGTTGGACGCATCGAGCGACGTCATGTCTTCGGGCAGACGCACGCAAGCGTAGAAACTCCCTTCAATGGGAGCGTACGGCAGAGCGCATTCGTCGAGTGTCGCCGCGACGTGTGCGCGCTGTTGCGCATACCAGCCGGAATGTTCGCGCAGGCCGCCGGGCGTCGAAAATACGTGGAGCGCCACTTGCTGTGCGAACGTATCGGTGCACGACGTGACCCACGCGTGCGCCTTGATCGCCTGCGCGACGAAAGTTTGCGGACCGAGAATCCAGCCGAGTCGCAAGCCCGTGAGCGCGTTGCTCTTGCTCACCGAGTTGGTGACGATCGTGTATGGGTATCGCTGCGCCAAATATGCGGCGTCGTCAATAAACGTTTGCTCGCGGTAGATTTCGTCGTGAATCAGCCACACCGGCTCGCCGCCGCGGCGTTCGAGACCGCGCACGAGGCGCTCCGCCTGATCGCGGGCCAAAACGCGCGCGGTTGGATTACACGGCGAACAGATGACGATCGCGCGTGTGGAATCGCCGACGCCCGCGAGGATCCGTTCGGCGTCGAACGCGAAGCCCTCGTCGGCGGACATCGTTACGCTGCGGCACGCCACGCCGTCGAGCGCCGCCATCTTAACGTACGACGGAAACGCCGGCTCGACGACGAGCAGCTCGTCGCGCGCGGGATCCAGCAGCGTCATCAGCGCGACGTACATCGCTTCCTGCGAACCGGCAGTGATGCAAACGTTGTCGCGCGCATTCATCCCGGGGTAGCTGTAGTGTCGCGCGATCGCATCGCGCAGTTCCGGAATGCCGGCGTTTGGTGCGTACTTGACTCCGCGATCGAGTATGTGTCGCATCGCATACTCGAAGTGGGCGTTCGACGGCCGTAGGGTCGGCTCACCCAAGCCTAAATCCACCGATTCCGGCCGCTTACGCGCGGCAATTTGCCGGATTAACGAGCCGGGTATTGCAAGCACGCGCGGATTCATGTGGCGATCTCGAACTCGCGCAGCACCGCGTTGAGCGACGTCTTTTGATCCGTCGATTCGTCGCGCGTTCCGACGATCAGCGCGCACGGCGTTCCGAAGGTGCCGGCGGCAAACGTCTTCGGTTGCGTTCCGGGAATCACGACGGCGCGCGCCGGCACGCTGCCACGAACTACGACGGGTGCGGCACCGCGCACGTCCACGATCGGCGTGCTGGCGGTCAGCACGACGCCTGCCCCGAGCACCGCTTCGCGTTCCACGCGTACGCCTTCGACGACGATACAGCGCGAACCGATGAATGCGCCGTCTTCAACGATCACGGGCGAGGCTTGCGGCGGTTCGAGCACGCCGCCGATGCCGACGCCGCCGGAAAGATGCACGTTCTTGCCGATTTGCGCGCACGAACCGACCGTCGCCCAGGTGTCGATCATCGTGCCTTCATCAACGTACGCGCCGACGTTTACGAAACCCGGCATCAAGATGACGCCGCGTCCGAGAAAACTTCCATAACGTGCAACGCCTGGGGGTACGCAACGCACGCCACGTTGTTCGTAATCACGTTTGACGGGTAGTTTGTCGTAGTAAACGAGTGCGTCGCGCTCGTCGCCCATCCAGTCGGCATCGTGGCGCTGGAAATAAAGCAGAATGGCCTGTTTCACCCACGCATTCGTAACCCACGTTCCGCCGGCAGGCTCGGCAACGCGTAACTCGCCGCGGTCGAGTGCGGCCAACGCGTCGTCAACGATGCGGCCACCGTCGGCGCGCACGTCACCCTCGCCGCGCGCGAGCGCTTCGATCCCCGCTTGTAACTCCGCGAACTCCGCATGACGAGCAGCCACAAGCCCGGCTAAGGAACCTCTGAAGAAATCGCTGCAGCGATCGCAACGAGCACTTTCGCCGCAGATCTAGACGCAGCCGAAGGAGCATACTCAAGAAGTCTGTGACCGAGGCTGCAACGACGAGGTGCGACGAAAATGCCGTTGCCCAAAGGGTTTGACAGCAAAGGCCGCGTCTGCTTCGTCGATGACTCCATCACATACCACTGCGGGTATGCTCGGTCGCCGTCTCCTAGCATTCGCGGCCTTTGCGGTTCAAACGATCGGTACATGGACTTCTTCAGAGGTTCCTTACGTCAAGGCGTTCGCGGTACCATGCCGAAAAGACCTCAGCCCAGCCGGAGCGGTCCGCCAAAAGGAGACATCGTGCCGAACTCCCCCGCCGACGAACAGCGCATCAACGCCATCCGATTCCTTGCCGTCGATGCCGTTCAAAAGGCCAACTCCGGTCACCCCGGCATGCCGATGGGCGCAGCCGCGATGGCGTACGCACTTTGGACGCGGCACTTGCACTTCAATCCGAAAGATCCGCACTGGCTCAATCGCGATCGGTTCGTGCTCTCGGCGGGACACGGTTCGATGCTGCTCTACGCGTTGTTGTATCTCACCGGATACGACCTCTCGCTCGACGACATCAAACACTTCCGGCAGTGGGAGAGCAAGACGCCCGGTCATCCCGAAGCCGAACGCACGCCCGGCGTCGAAGCCACTACCGGTCCGCTCGGCCAAGGCGTTGCCAACGCCGTTGGCATGGCGATTGCCGAAGCGCATCTCGGCGCGGTGTACAACCGCAGCGACGCAGCGATCGTCGATCACTTCACGTATTGCATTTGCGGTGACGGCGATTTGATGGAAGGAATCAGCCAGGAAGCGGTTTCCCTCGCCGGCCATCTCAAACTCGGCAAACTCATCGCGTTCTACGACGACAATCTCGTTTCGCTGGCCGGCCCCACCGATATTACTCTCACCGACGATGCGGCCCAGCGGTTCGAAGCCAGCGGTTGGCACACGCAGTTCATCAACGTCGATCGCGGTAATGACGTGGATACGATCGACCAGGCGATTACGGTCGCCAAGAACGTCACCGACCGTCCCTCTTTAATTGTGATACGCACGCATATCGGTTACGGCTCGCCGCGGCAAGACAACTACTTGGCGCACGGTGAAGCGCTCGGCCCCGACAACGTCAAGAAATCAAAGGAAGAACTCGGGTGGCCGCTATCGCCGGACTTCTATGTTCCCGACGACGTGCTGGCATTTTTCAGGGAGGTCGGCGCCAAGGGCGCACAGCTCGAGGCGCAATGGCAATCCACCTTTAGCGGTTGGAAAACCGGCAATACAGACTTGGCGGCGCAACTCGAACGCGCGTTGCGCGGCGAGATTCCACCAAATCTTCCGTGGCCGGAATTCAACGAGCAGAACGGCAGCGTCGCGACGCGCGATGCCGGCGGCACCGTAATGAATGCGATTGCGGAGAGCCTCCCCGAGTTGGTCGGCGGTTCGGCCGATCTCGATCCCTCGACGAAAACCTACCTTAAGAATTGCGGCGACTTCGAACCCGGAAACTACGCCGGTCGCAACATTCACTACGGCGTTCGCGAACACGCGATGGTTGCCGCGACCAACGGCATCGCGCTGCACGGCGGCTTGCTGCCGTTCTCGGCGACCTTCTTCAACTTCGTCGACTACTGCAAACCGGCGGTTCGCCTCGCCTGCCTGTCGCAGTTGCACTGTATCTTCGTCTTCACCCACGATTCGGTATTCTTGGGCGAAGATGGCCCAACGCACGAACCGATCGAACAACTCGCAATGCTGCGCGCGACGCCGAACTGCAACGTCGTGCGCCCGGCCGATTCCCTGGAGGTGCTCGAAGCCTGGAAACTCGCGCTGGCCGGTAAGGGCACGCCCTGGGTGCTCGTGTTAACGCGCCAAAAGTTGCCATTCCTCGGCGCGCGCAACGCCGACGTGGCTAAGGGCGCCTACGTGCTCGCCGACGCCGGCGGTGGGACGCCCGATTGCATTCTTATCGCAACCGGATCGGAAGTGTCGCTCGCCGTCGACGCCAAGAAGATCCTCGATACGAAGGGGCTGCGAACGCGCATCGTGTCGATGCCCTGTTGGGAACTCTTCGAGGCGCAGCCGCAAGAATATCGCGACACGGTCCTGCCGCCCGCGGTCACGGCACGCATGTCGATCGAAGCGGGCGCAACCTTCGGCTGGTCGCGCTGGGTCGGCGATCGCGGATTCGCCTTCGGCATCGACCATTTCGGCGCGTCCGCGCCGATGGCTGCGATTGCCAAAGGTTTCGGCTTCACGCCCGATCACGTCGCCGAGTTAGCACTCGAGCGATTCTCACTCGTCAACCGATAACACACTTCTAGGAGACAACCGTGAAGAATCAACTGCAGCAATTGCTCGACGCCGGACAAAGTGTCTGGCTCGACAACCTTCGCCGCAGCATGTTTGCCTCGGGCGAACTTCGACGCATGATCGAAAACGGTCTGCGCGGGATGACGAGCAACCCGACGATCTTCGAGAAAGCCATCGGCGCCGGTAACGATTACGACGAGCAACTCAAGCAACTCGTCGGCTCCGAGAAGAGTGCGGAAGCGCTGTTTTGGGATTTGGCGATCGCCGACATTCAGCAGGCGTGCGACGAGTTCGCGCCTGTCTTCAAATCGTCGGGCGGCAACGACGGTTTCGTTAGCCTCGAGGTTTCGCCGCTACTGGCGCGCGACACGCAAGGCACGATCGCGATGGCCAAAGACCTTTGGTCTCGCGTCGCGCGGCCGAATCTCATGGTGAAAATCCCGGGAACGAAAGAGGGCCTGCCGGCCATCGAAGAGTGCATCTACGAAGGCGTCAACATCAACGTTACGCTGATCTTCTCAATCGACATGTACGAAAAAGCTGCGCGGGCGTACGTCAAAGGGTTGCAGCGGCGCGTCGCCGAGAACAAACCGATCGACAAGATCCGGTCGGTCAACTCGGTCTTCGTTAGCCGCATCGACACGGCTGTTGACAAGTTGCTGCACGACCGCATCGTCAAGGGCGAGAAACTCGACAGCCTGCTGGGCAAGACCGGCGTCGCTAATCTCAAACTCACCTATCAGAAGTTCAAAGAAGTCTTTCTAGGCGAAGAGTTTGCGCCCATTAAAGCGCTCGGCGGTGCCGTGCAGCGGCCACTTTGGGCCTCGACCTCGACCAAAGACCCGCATTATCCCGACCTGATGTATGTCGAAAGCGTCGTTGGTTCCGACACCGTCAACACGATGCCGCCGCAGACGCTCGACGCGCTGCTCGATCACGGCACGATAGTGCCGGACTCGGTCGAAAGCGATCTCTCCGGCGCCAACGACGTGATGCGCGCGCTACGCGATGCGAAGATTTCGCTCTTCGAAGTCACCGAGCAGCTGCAGACCGAGGGCGTCACGCTCTTTTCGGACTCGTTTGCCGCACTGCTTGGAGCGATCGTTTACAAGCAGAAATTGCTCGAAAGCGGCGGAGCCGATCGCGTGCGACTGACGGCCGGACCGTCACAAGGTGCATACGATAGCGCGTTAGCAAAACTTGCGTCAGACGATTTCCTCAAACGGTTGTGGGCGCACGACCCGACGCTATGGTCGACCGATGCCGCCGATGCAGAAATCATCAAGAAGTCCCTGGGATGGCTCGCGATTCAGCAGCACATGCTCGAGGGCGTTCCGGAACTGCGCGCGTACGGCAAGGAACTCAAGGAAAAGTTCGACTTCGCCGTCGTCTGTGGCATGGGCGGAAGTTCGCTTGCGCCCGACATTCTCGCTGACACGTTCGGCACGTTCGGCGGCTATCCGCAACTGCTCGTGCTCGATTCAACATGTCCGCAACAAATTCAAGAACTCGAGGAGCGGATCCGCATCGCCGACACGCTCTTCATCATTTCAAGTAAGAGCGGCACGACGACCGAGCCGAATGCCTTCTACGCCTACTTCCACGAAAAAGTTTCCAAACAAGTTGGTGCATCGGTCGCCGGGCGCCACTTCATTGCGATCACCGATCCAGGGAGCTCGCTCGAGACCGAAGCGAAAGAGGAGAGTTTCGCGGCCTGCTTTGACAACGACCCGACGATCGGCGGGCGCTATTCGGCGTTATCGTACGTGGGTATCGCGCCCGCGGCGATCGCCGGCTACGACATCAACCTTCTGCTCGACCGTGCGTTGGGCGCAATGCACGCCAACGATCGCACGGTTGCGGTAACCGATGCACCGGGTGCGCGCCTGGGTGCGCTCTTCGGCGGCCTGGCCGCGGGCGGACGCGACAAACTGACGATCGTGACGCACCCCGACGTGGCCGCGTTCGGCGCGTGGGCCGAACAACTCATCGCGGAATCTACCGGCAAGCACGGCAAAGGCATCGTCCCGGTTGAGGGCGAGCCGCTCGGCGCGCCCGGTGTCTACTCCGACGATCGCCTCTTCGCATATGTCGGCGCGAATTTGCCCGATCCCGACCCGGGAGTCGAGGATAAACTGCGGGCGCTGGAAGCCGCCGGCCATCCGGTCGTCCGGCTCGACATGAACGACGAGTACGACCTCGGCGAGCAGTTTTATCTCTGGGAACTCGCCGTAGCGGGCGCCGGCGTTATTCTGGGTATCAATGCGTTCGATCAACCCAACGTGCAAGAATCGAAAGACAACACCGTGGCCTTGCTGGCCGAATACGCGCATCGCGGCAGTTTCGACGAACCCAAAGCCGACGTAGAGAATCCGAAGTTCGACATTACGTATCTCGCCGGCAGCAAGTCGATCCGCGCGCAGGTACCGGTTGCGGCGCTGTCGGGGTTGTTCGCACAAATGCATCCGCACGACTATGCGGCCATCACCGCGTACATCGCGCGTAACCAAACGCATGCGGCGCTGCTCCAAGATCTGCGCTTGAAGATTCGCGACGCGTGCAAAGTGGCGACCACCGTCGGTTTCGGTCCGCGGTTCCTGCACTCGACCGGACAACTCCACAAGGGCGGCCCGGACACGTGTGTGATGCTGCAGATCGTCGCCGACGATCCCGAGGATCCGAGCATCCCCGGCATGCACGTCGGTTTCCGTACCCTGCTGGCGGCGCAGGCGCTGAGCGACTGGATGTCGCTCGACAAACGCAATCGCCGCGGCGTCCGCGTTCACCTCAAAGGTGATGTCGAAGCCGGCCTTCGCGCGCTAATCGACGCGGTCGACGAGGCGCTCGCCGTTCGCGCATGATCGCATGATCGCCGCCCCTCCCAGCGACGGCACCGCTTTCAATCCGCTACGCGCCGGCCTGCCGCCCAGCGACCGCATCGAGGAACCGTGCAGCATCGTGTTTTTCGGTGCGAGCGGCGACTTGTTCAAACGCATGTTGCTGCCGGCGGTATATTCGATGCGCTTGAGCGGCACGTTGCCGACGGACTTCGCGCTTATTGGTTTCGCGCGCTCTAAATATGACGACGAGGGTTTTCGCACATACTGTCGCGAGCAACTCGAGACGTCCATGCCGGAGGGAAGAAAGCCCGAGGGCGGCGTGTGGGACGACTTCGCGAAGCGAATCTTTTACATCGCCGCCGATTTTCGCGACGTCAACGACTTCGTAAAATTAAAGGAACTGCTGGCGCGCAACGACGAGACGCTCGGAACGGCCGGAAACCATCTCTTCTATCTCGCTACGCCGCCACCGGTCTTCCCGGTCGTCGTTCAGCGCCTCAAGAAAGCCGGACTCGACCGCAATCCCAACGATCACGGCTGGACGCGGATCGTCATCGAAAAGCCGTTCGGCACCGATCTTGCTTCGGCGCGCGTCCTGCAGCGGGAAATCGATAAGGTGTTTCCCGAGAGCGCCGTGTACCGTATCGACCATTACCTCGGCAAGGAGCCCGTGCAAGACATCATCGCACTACGCTTCGCCAACACGATTTTCGAGCCGATTTGGAATCGCAACTACGTTCAGAACGTTCAGATAACGGCTGCCGAATCCATCGGCGTCGAAGAACGCGGCGCGTATTACGATCACGCCGGCGCGCTGCGCGACATGATTCAAAATCACGTTATCAACTTACTCGCGCTGGTTGCGATGGAGCCGCCGGTGAGCGCGCACGCCGACGCTATCCGAAACGAGAAGGCCAAGGTTCTCGACGCGATTGCGCCTGCGCTCTACGACGAAGTTGCTGAGATGTCGGCGCGCGGGCAGTACGGGCCGGGCATTATTGACGGCCAAGCGGTGAAGGGATATCGCCAGGAAGACGCCGTCGCACCCGACTCCAACACCGAAACGTTTGCGGCCGTGCGCTTTTGCATCGACAACTGGCGGTGGTCGGGCGTGCCGTTCTGCTTGCGTTCCGGAAAACGTCTGGCTCGAAAAGTTTCGGAAATCGTCGTTACCTTCAAACCGATTCCGCACCGGTTTTACGGCGCGTCTACCGACGACATCCGGTCGAATCTCCTCGTCATCAAAATTCAACCCGACGAAGGCATCGCGATGCGCTTCGAGGCGAAAGTGCCCGGACCGATCGATCACGTCCGCAGCGTCTACATGGATTTCAACTACGGTACCGGTTTCGGCGTGGTTTCGCCGCCGGCATACGAACGGCTGATCGGCGACGCGATACGCGGCGACCAGACGCTGTTCACGCGTTGGGACGCGGTCGAACGCGCATGGCAGCTGGTGACGCCGGTACTCGAGGTTTGGTCGAGCAGCAAAGACTTTTCGTTTCCGAACTACCCTGCCGGCAGCCAGGGGCCGGCTAGCGCTACGAAACTATTTCCCGATTGGCGAAAGCTGTGAGCCTCGATTTGCGCCCCGCCATCGCAGAACTCAACGAATGCCGCGAACGCGAGCACATGGACGTGAATCTCATGACCCTCGTCGCGTTTTTCGAAGACGAGGCGGTCGGGAAGTGGATGCGCGATCGGCTTGCGGCGCTAGCAGCCAAAGATCCGGCGCGCGTGATCGTCATGGACGGCACGCAACCCGAAGGCGTTCAGAAAGTCGGTGCGGAGTGGGTCGAACTCGGCCTGCGCGGCAGCGATCCCGAGACGCTGCGCTCGGCGGTTGCGTCGCTGTCGTTGCCGCAAGCACCGATCGTGCTCGTCTGGGCAGGCCTGCGCGCTGGTGAGGATCCGCGATTTTCAGCGTTGTCGCCGCTCGCGCAAACGATCGTCTATAATTCGTCGGCGCTTGGTACCGATGAAAGCGGACTGCGCCAACTCGTTGCGTTCGAACGCGCGCATCCCGAGATGGTCGTCAGCGACGTTGCGTATCTGCGGCTTGCGCCATGGCAGGAAAGCGTTGCGCTTTTCTTCGACGGCAAGAACGTGATTCGCGAACTGTTCGATCTGCGGCGCGTCGAGATTACGAGCGGTTCGGCGGCCGAGGCATACTATCTGCTCGGATGGCTCGCCAGTCGCTTGGAGTGGAAGCCGTGCGCGCGCCATCGGTTCTGCAACCGCTTCGGCACGGAAATCGAGTTTGCACTCGCACACGAAGGTCCGGCGCGGCGCATTCGCCGCATCGCGCTCCATTCGTCGCAGTCGCACTTCGTTGCAGAACTGCAGCCCGGCGCACCCGGCACGATCGTGTTGACCGTCAGCGGCGCGGCCGAAATTCCGGAGCGGAGTCATCCGCTGATTGACGCGGGAACGGCGGCGCTCATCGAGCGCGCGATCCTCGCCGGCAGTAAAGATCGAATTTTCCACGACACGCTGGCGGCGGCCAGCGAGATCCTCGCGCAGGCGGAACAATGACCGGCGAACTTCACGTCTATTCCGACGCGGCTGCGGTCGCCGGGGCGGTCGCCGATTTGTTTATCGATTGCGGCTGCACCGCCCAAGCGCGTCGCGGAAAGTTTCACGTCGCGCTCTCGGGCGGTAACACGCCGCGTACCGCATACGAACTGCTGGCACAGCCGCAGTATTCCGAGCGGATTTCGTGGAGCGACGTTTACATCTATTTCGGTGACGAGCGCTGCGTGCCGCCCGACGACGAACAGTCGAACTATCTGATGGCACACAAAGCATTCCTCGACACCGTGCCGATTCCGACCGCAAACGTGCACCGGATGAAGGGCGAGATCGATCCTGCCGCCGCGGCGCGCGACTACGCCGACGTGCTGCGCACCGACATGGGCGACCCGCCGGTGTTCGATCTCGTGCTGCTCGGGCTTGGGCCCGATGGGCACACGGCATCGCTCTTTCCCGGCACACCGCCAGACACCGATAGCGACGCGCTTGTGCGCGCCGTGTACGCGGAATCGCAGGCAATGTGGCGCATCACGGTTACGCCGAAAGTCATAAACGCTGCTGCCACGGTCGCTTTCGCGGTCGAAGGTGGTGGCAAGACGGCGATTTTGAAGGCGGTTTTGGAAGGCCCGCGCGATCCGGTCGTTCATCCGGCGCAAATCGTTAACCCGTCACCGGGGCGTTTGCTGTGGCTCGTTGATTCACTCGCCGCCGGCATGCTCAACGGGGTGTCACACTGAGCGCAGAGCGCGGTCGAAGGGTTGCGTGGCTAAGCGCCTCATAATCAACGCCGACGACTTCGGCACTGCCTTGGAAGTCAACGAAGCGATCGAACGCGCGCAGCGCGACGGCATCCTTCGCTCGGCGAGCTTGATGGTCGGCGCGCCCGCAGCGCAGGATGCAATCGAGCGCGCGCGGCGGTTGCCGGATCTCGCGGTCGGGTTGCACGTCGTGCTCGTGCACGGACGCCCCGTGTTGCCGCCCGAACGCGTGCCGGATCTCGTCGACCAACGTGGCCGGTTTGCCACCGATCTCGCGCGTGCCGGCGTGCGCTTCTTCTTCAATCCTCGCGCCCGGTTACAGATCGAAGACGAAATCCGAGCGCAATTTCAGCGCTTCTCCGAAACTGGATTGCGCCTTGACCACGCGAACGCACAATCCCACATGCACGTCCATCCGACGGTCTTCGCGGCGATGCTGAAAGTGGGACGCGAGTTCGGCCTACGCGCTGTTCGCATTCCCTCGGAACCGATTGTGGCCGCTTCGCGCTACGGCGATCGGCAAGCAATGCGCTTCGGTTACGCCGCGGTAACGGCGCCGTGGCGGGCCCTGATGCGCGCACGCGCTCGACAAGCCGGCGTTGCTGTGAACGACTATGCGTTCGGTGTTAACGATGCCGGGGTGATGACGGAAGCGCGAGTGCTGGGGTTGCTCGAGACGCTACCTGACGGCACGGGCGAAATGCTTTTTCACCCCGCCGTCGCAGCATTTGCCGAAGCCGATGTGGGAACTGAAACCTACGACTGGCCGCGAGAACTTGCAGCACTTCTGAGTCCGCGCGTACGTGAGGCGCTCGACCGCAATGGCATCACGCGCACGAGCTACGGCGAACTCGCCGCCACAATGTAACGGTGTTCGTCCTCGATTCCGTTCTCTTACTCTTTAGCATGCTCGGCATTGTGTATCTTGCTGCCGCGATTCTCGTCACCATCGCGTTCACAAAAAGGCGCAATACCGAACGACCGACTCACACCGAGCGTAGCGAATCGCAGTCGAAGTGCGGCGTGCCTACAGTCAGCATCCTCAAACCGATTCGCGGCAATGAACCACGCCTTTACGAAAACCTGGCGTCATTTTGCAAGCAATCGTATCCCGACTACGAGGTGATCTTCTGCCTTCACGAAGAAACCGACGCCGCTAGGCCGGTCCTCGATCGAGTGTTGGCAGATTTTCCCGATTGCCGCGGCGCCATTCTCATCGGTACCAAAGCCGGCGTCGCCAACCCAAAAATCGCAAATCTCATTAAAGGCTCGCGCGCAGCGCGTGGCGACATCATCGTTATCTCCGACAGTGACGTCGCGGTCGGCTCGGACTACCTGCAAAGTATCGCACTGTCGTTCCGAAGCGAACGTGTCGGCGCCGCCAGCTCCCTGTATCGCGGCGATTCGCAAGGCGGCTTCGTCGGGCAACTCGGCGCGATGTACGTCGAAGAACAGTTCGCGCCGTCGGTTCTTGTTGCCGCTCGGCTGGGGCCGGTGCGGTTTTGTCTTGGCGCGGCAATGGCCGTCCGCCGTACGGCGCTCGACGCGATCGGCGGCATCGAGGCGCTCGGCCCGTTCCTGGCGGACGATCATAAACTCGGGGAACTCGTCGCCGCGCACGGCTATGACGTCGAACTCTCGCCGTACGTAGTCGCAACCACGATTGCCGAAACGACGCTTTCCGAACTCTTTTCTCACGAATTGCGGTGGGCGCGTACGAACCTCGTGCTTGCACCGGCCGGTTACGCATTTTCATTCTTAACGTTCGCCGTGCCGCTGACACTGCTCTATATCACCGTATCGCTGAATCTGCCGCTTGGCCTTGCGCTACTGGCACTCGCTATTGCGCTACGCTTGATGTTACACGTCGTGTCCTTGCCGTCGTTCGGCGTGAGCCAGGACCGGCCGATTTGGCTCCTGCCGTTGCGCGGCATCCTCAGCGTGGCGGTTTGGGCGTCAAGCTTTTTCGGTCGCTCGGTGCGTTGGCGGAAAACAGATGTGTCCGTTGCTGCCGACGGCACGATGCGATGATCGTGTCGCGATGTCGGTGTTGCGTCAGATGATCCTCGCCGCGGCCGACAACGCCGCGGTGCAGCGGTTCGTCGGCCGTTACGGCATGCAGCTCGGCGCGAAGCGATTTGTCGCCGGCGAGACGGCTGACGAATTCCTCGCCGCTACACGCGACGCCAACACGCGGGGTTTTGCCGTAGCCGGAGGGATTCTCGGCGAGGCCGTTTCCGCTCGCGAGGAGACAGACGAGGCGGCATCCCAATACTGCGACCTGCTCCACGCATTCGCTGCCCAAAATCTCGATGCAAACGTAGCGTTTAAATTGACCCATGTCGGTCTCGACATCGACCCGGAGCTGGCGCTTTCGAACGCAGCCCGCATCGCCGAGGCAGCCCGCAACAACGGGAACACGGTGCGCATCGATATGGAGCAGTCGAGCCGAGTCGACGCAACGCTATCGCTCTATCGAAAGCTGCGCGAGCGCTTCGACAACGTCGGATGCGTGCTGCAATCGTATCTGTACCGGAGTTGCGCGGACTTGGAGGCGATCCTACCGCTGCAGCCCAACGTGCGGCTGGTGAAAGGCGCCTACCTCGAACCGGAATCCGTCGCGTATCCAACGAAAACCGACGTCGATCGCAACTATCTTCGCTTAGCCGAGATGGCGCTCTCGAACGACGGTTACACGGCCATCGCAACCCACGATCCGGCGATCGTTGCGTGGATGGAGTCGTTTGTCGCACGAAAGGGACTGCCGATGCGTGGCCGTTTCGAATTTCAAATGCTCTATGGCGTCTGCGGAGCGCTCGCGGCACGGCTGGTTGAGCGCGGCTACCGTGTTCGGTTGGCGATTCCGTTCGGTGCGTACTGGTTTCCCTATCTCATGCGACGCCTTGCCGAACGTCCCGCAAACCTCGCGTTTTTCCTAAAGGGCGCATTCTCGCGTGGATAGAGCCGCCAATCGATTGCGCGGCATATGGGCAGCAGTCGTCACACCGATCGACAGTCGCTTATCGCCGGATTCAGCAAAAGCGATACCCTACTATCGCGACCTGCTTGCGAGAGGATGCGACGGCATCAATCTCTTCGGCACGACCGGCGAAGCGATGTCGTTTGGTGCCAAGGAGCGTTTGACGATGATGGAAGCGATCGCCGGCAGCGATGTGCCGATGGAACGCCTGATGACGGGAACCGGTGCGGCGTCGTTGGATGATGCCGCGACCATCACGCGCCAGGCTCTCGATCTGAACTTTGCAGCCGCTTTAGTGATGCCTCCCTTCTTCTATCGCGACGCCGGCGACGACGGTGTGATGCGTTTCTTCGACGAGTTGTTTTCCCGAGTTTCACCGCCGTATAATTCGATTATTCTCTACAACTTTCCACAGATGAGCGGCATCACGTTTCACGCCGGTTTGACCGATCGCTTGATGTCGGCATTTCCGCGAACGATCGTGGGGGTGAAGGATAGTTCCAACGATCGGGCGCTCCAGGCCGAACTTTTACAGCGTCATCCTCAACTGGCGATTTTCCCCGGATCGGAGCACTATCTCGCGGAAGCCTTGGCAGCAGGTGCGGCCGGGTGTATTTCCGGCAGTGTGGCGCTGTGGCCGGAGCTGGCGCAAAGCGTGTATTTGCGCCGTTTTCGAGACGACTCAGAACTTCTGGCTGCGAAGCGAACGGCGTTAGCCGGCTTGCCATTCATTCCCACGGTTCGTACCGTAATTGCGTCGCAACGTGACGACGATTCTTGGCGCAAACCGATGCCCCCGCTAATTGAATTGACGGCTTCTGAATCGAATGAACTTCGGCGCCGCCTTGGGAGCATTTGAAGGCCGCGTTGAGCACCGCACAGGCTTTCGCAGATGAGCGTAGTGTGAGTGAAGTTGCCCGCCGTCGCAGCGCACTCTTCATCGCATCGCTCGTGGCGATCGTTGCCGTCATGCTGGCACTGCAGGTCGCGTCGATCGTCCAGGAGAGCCAAACGTTCGACGAGGGCGCGAATTTGTCGGCAGGCTATAGTTACTGGAAAACCGGCGATTACCGCATGAATCGGGAGCACCCGCCGCTCGGCAAGCTCCTCGTTTCGTTGCCCCTGCTTGTGCTGAATCCGGTCCTGCCGACAGGCGATTCGGCGTGGGCGACCGGCGATGAGCTCGCCTTCGGTCGCGCCTTCCTCTATCACAACCAGCTTCCGGCGGGCGAATTGCTGTTTGCCGGGCGTCTGGTAACCATCGCGCTCACGGCCGTACTTGCCGTCACACTGGCGTTGTGGGTGAGACGTCGTGCCGGGCCACTTGCAGCACTAGTCGCTCTATTGCTACTTGCGTTCGACCCGAACATTCTCGCAAACGGCCGCTACGTCACCGACGATCTTGCCGTGACACTCTTTGCGTTTCTCGCCGTCATCCTCTGGGATGCGGCGCTCGCGGGCGGCCGCGCCGCGCTGTTCGTCTGTGCGGGCGCCGCGCTCGGCGCGGCGCTCGGCACGAAGTACTCCGCTGTGTTCTTGCTCCCCGTATATGCCGGGCTGATGTGGGTGTACCGCGAGCGAGCGGAAACGTTTGCACGCGGCTGCGCGCTTGCGGGCGGTGCCGCCGCAATCGTCTTATTCGCGATTTGCCGAGGTAACGTTGCGGTGTACACCGACGGCTTGCGCTGGACGCTCGGTTACGTGGGACACGGACAACTCGGCTACCTCTTCGGCATGGAATCGGTCCACGGATGGTGGTGGTTCTTTCCCGCAGCCTTCGCGCTGAAAACGCCGATTGGCACCATCGTGCTGCTGTTAGCAACCATCCTGTTTGCCGCAAGGCGTTGGCGGGCGCTCGGCGATTTTGGCGTGTTGCTTCTTCCGATCGGCGTGTACGGCGCGCTCTGCGTCTTAGAACACGCCGACATGGGCGTACGTTACCTGCTGGCAATATACCCGTTCCCGTTCGCGTTCGTCGGCATCGTAACGATGAAGTACGCGCCGCGAATCTTCGTTGCGGCGTGCCTGGTTGCAACCGTCGTCGAGTCGACGCTGATTTTTCCGAACTATCTTGCGTTCTTTAATGTCGCCGTTGGAGGGCCGGGACGCGGTCCGCATTATCTGCTCGATTCGAACATCGATTGGGGACAAGATGCGATCAAACTCAAGCGCTGGCTCGACGCGCACGATGCCGGGCGCGCCTGCGTCTCGTACTTCGGTAGCGCGCCGCTCGCGTATTTCGGGATCAACTACGCCGACGACGTGCCGGCGTATTGGGAGATTGAGAAACGCCGGAACCTGCGCTGCTATGCCGCCGTGAGCGTTACGTATCTTTATGGAAAGCAGTTTGTAGGATCCGACGCGCCTCGCTGGCTGCGCGATCGTCCACCAATAGCTAAGGTCGGCTATTCGATTTACGTTTGGGATTTTCGCCATGGCGATCCGTCGGTGTAAGGAATGAGGTGCGCGCCACGCTCGACGGCTTGCCGTTCATTTCCCCGTTAGCACGTCGCGGGCCGAGCCGAAACAAGGCTTCGGGTGGGACCGGGCTAACTGTAACGTCGGCGATCGTCTGCGGGCTGGACGAAAGTGTGGGCACCGACTAACTCCTACAATGACAACCATCCTTCCTAGTTCTCAGCGACGTAATCCAACGTCGGCGGCATCTGTCGCCCATGTCGCCGTGACATTAGCACCTGTTTGCTGCTTAGAAAGGAAGATGAACAATGTTTTCTCCATCACGCGCGACCGTCGCATCTGTGGCTTTACTCCTGGCGTCGATTGCGATCCTATCGACATCGGTACTGCTCATCTCTACAAAAAGCGCGCATGCACAGTTTCAATACGGCGTGCAGCCGTATCAGTATAGGAACGGCATCCGCAGGAATACCTCATCGTTCTCTTGGACCAGCACGCAGTATGCGATTGGCAGCGGTGGCGATTTTGACGCAGTTTGTCCGACGGGTCAGACAATCGTAGCCGGAGGCTACTACTACGAGGTCCAACCATATATAACAATTCAAGCTTCGGAGCCCGTGGTTGGCCAGCACAGATGGCGCGTAACAGTCCACGTCATCGGTAACCAAGGTCAAACCCCGATCACCGTCTATGCTGACTGCACAACGCTCTAGAGCTACTCATCATCGAAAAGGGAGCCTGGCCTCGCGTTGGGCTCCCTCTCCGTTCACTCGATTCGCGCAACCTTGAGTACGAAGGACCGCATTTCGGCCGGCCTGACGACAATTGCAGTTTTTCTCACCTCGATAATCCTCGTGGCATGGGTGTTGGCAGGTAACGCGAAGGTCTTGGCAGCGGCGCTGGTGATTGCGATAAGGCCTGAGATCCGAGGGTTTGAACGTTGACGTTGTTCTGCGTCAAGATTGTGCCTTCAACGCGTTGCATCTCGACAATTGCTTTGTTAAGGTCAGTCTGGGCCAGTAGCTCACGACCGCGATTTTGCTCGAGTTCCACTTGTCGCTGCAGCACAAGGAACGTCGTTGATTCGCCATTATGGTATTTGCGGACCTCACTTGCGTAGACCTGTTCGGACGATTCACGGGCGATTTTTGCAGCGTGTAGTCGCGATAGTGCTGATTGATACGACTGCAGAGCATTTCTCGCATCATAACCAATACGCGCCGCGACACCTGCGGCAAGCACGGCGGCTTGTTGTTGCTCCTCGCGCGCGACGCCCTTAAGACCTTTGGCATAATCGTCGCCCACCGGAAAGCTGACCGTCACGCCGATATTAAACGTTGGATACGCAAAATTCCAAAGGTTGTGGTACGCCTGCGCCATCTTGCCTTGGGTAATCGGCGGGGGCGTCGGACAACCTAGGCCTACTCCAATGCTGTTGGCACAGCCATTCAGAATAAAGCCTGGAGTGGGTTGCAAAAGTCCTGCAAACCCGTTGCTTTGATACGTCACTTGAACGTCGGCTTGCGGCAGCGCTTGGTTCTTAGCAAAAGCGACATCGATGTCGGCTTCCTTAAATTTATCGACCGTCTGGCGCACCTCCGGCCGATTTCGTAAGGCTGTCGATACGATTTCGTCGAGGCTCGGAGCAGCCGGGAGTTGCTGGACCGACGTGGTCGGCATCAGATTTGCCGTCCAGACTGGATCCCCAGCATTCGCCGTTATGAGGCCTTTTAGTTGATTTTGCAGCTCCGAGACAGTTTGTAGAGCAGAAAAGACATTGTCCTGAAATGTCGCAACCTGCGTTGCGGCTTCTACGGCGGTGATCGGCGCTGTGGCGCCCCGTTTCGCCAAACGTACCGTACTGTGCTGCTGTGTAACTGCGTCGTTAAGCGCGGCCTCTTGGATCGCAACGTTGCGCCACGCTGCAACTAAGCTCCAGTACGCGTCTTCAACCTGAGACAGAGTGTTCGACGCGTCAATCAGCGCCTGCTCGGTATTAACGTCAGCACCGGCCATTGCGAGCTTGTACTGGCGCTTCGCTTGGTTCATTCCAAAATTCCGAAGCAACGGCTGCGTCAACGTCAGATTTAGCGAGGCAATATAGTACGGATTGAACGCATTGATGAGCGTGTTATTATATACGCGGCTCTGTTGGATGCCCGCAGTATACGTAGCGCCGTTGATTGTTTGGCCGCCGAGCCCATACTGTAGGTTGTATTGGTGCTGAATAATGTTTCCTGGACCCGGCGTAAATATCGGGCTCGCCGACGGAGCCGGTGGGGGATATTGCCCTTCTTCGCCGGGACCCGCTTCCAGGATATTGAACGGCGGTTGAACAGAGAAATTCGATGACGGAACAACCTGTAATCTAACGTCAAACGCACCTTTTGCCTCGACGATTTGGTAACTTCCGATCCGGGCGTTCGACGCCGATATCGAGAGGTTCGGATTCTTGAGCAACGCCATGCCGATTGCGTCTTCAAGCGACAGACCAACGAACGGTTGTTGCGCGACCCCGGCAATGTTCGCACCGGTTGGCGCCGCGTTTGGCGCTTTGTATCCAGGTTCCACGGTCGGAACAATGGGCAGGATCGGCGACGGCACGTTTGTCGGTATCGGAGCATGAGACGGCAGCCACGTTGGCAGACCGATTGTATCTGTCTGCGCTGCCACGCGTCCAACGGGTACCGATGCTGCCATAATAGCGAGCAGCGATACAATCACCCAAAGATTTCGACTCTTGAAGAACACGATTATTCCCCTCCCACGATGTCCAAACGTGGTTTGCTCAGCAGCATCACCAGCGGCGCCATCACGAGCGTGATGATCGCGACCGAGCGCGCTGCATCGGCATATGACTGAATGGCCGCTTGACTGACGACAAGACCTTCTAAACCCGAGATTGCGGGGCGCGAGTACTGACCACCACGGGTTTGCAAAAACTGCGATGTCGGTGCGTGGCCCAGCGATTGCATATCGGCCAACGCACTCTGATGAATCGTGAAACCGCGCACGAGCATCGTCACCAGCACGGCGGTAGCGAGGCTACCGCCGATTTGACGCGACACGTTGAAGAACGCCGAGGTCGCCGGCACGTCGTCGGCGGGAACGCCGCCCAGAACGGCGATCGACAGCGGCACGAAAATCTGCGAGAGGCCGACGCCGCTGACGAACAGCGCGGCAATGAACGTGCCGAACTGCGACTCGGGCGTCGTGACGTTCGCCAGCATCCAATTCGAAATCCCGAGCAGCACAAACCCTATGAACGCAGAGATGCGCACGTCGACGATGCCGCGCTGCGCGAGAAGCGCCGTGATCGGCGTACACAGAATGACACCCGCGGCGCGGAAGAGCAGCACCGTCCCGGAGAGCGTCGCCGTAAAACCGAGCGAGTTCTGTAAGTATTGCGGTAAGATAATGATCGAACCGTACAGACTGATGCCGAGCACCGCGCCCAAGATGCTTCCCGACGCCACCTGTCGCAGGCGCAAAATACGCAAATCGACTACGGGATTGGCCGAGCGCAGCGTCCAGAACACGAACGCTACCAAACTCACAACCGAGATTGCGGTGAACAATCGAATGTTCATGTCGTCGAACCAGTCGTACTGCTGCCCCTGTTCGAGCACGTACTGCATCGCGCCGAGCCCGATCGTCATCAATGCCAAGCCGATGACGTCAAGCGGTTTGTATTCCGGTTCGTGCGGATTGCGCAGGTAAAACCAAATCAACGATGCGGCCGCAATGCCGACAGGCAAATTGATGAAAAATACCCAGTGCCAGTTCCAGTTGTCGGTAATCCAGCCGCCCAGTACCGGGCCGAGTGCCGGACCGACGATAACGCCCATCGCAAAAATGCCCTGCGCCGTGCCTTGTTCGCGTAGCGGATAGGTGTCACGCAAAATAGCCTGCGACGTCGCGATGAGCGCGCCGCCGCCGAGACCCTGCACGACGCGCCACAGAATCAACTGCCCGAGACTTCCCGAGAGGCCGCACATCAGCGAGGCAAGCGTAAAGATTACGATCGAGGCAAAGAAATATTGGCGTCGCCCGAAGCGGGCGGCTAGCCAGGGCGTGATCGGAATTATGATGACGTTGGCAATGATGTAGCCGGTAACGACCCAGGCGCTCAAGTCGATGCCGACGCCGAAATTGCCTTGAATGTTCGGCAGCGAAACGTTGACGATCGTGATGTCAACGATCTCCAGCAGCGTGGCCGCGATGACCGCTGCGCTAATAATCGCCCTGCGGAGGCCGTACTCTACGACCCCGCTTTCCATCACCGCCGAACTCATTTAGCCCGACGTCTTGACGTAGGTTTCGACGCTCATGCCGGGCCGCAACGGCAAATCGTTGCGTTGATCGTCGACCGAAATGCGCACCGGAATGCGCTGCGAGACCTTAACGAAGTTGCCGGTGGCGTTTTGCGCCGGCACGAGTGCGTAACTGTTCTGCGACGCCGGATTGATCGACACAACGTGGCCGTGGAACGTCACGCCCTTGTACGCATCGACCTTCACGTCGACGGACTGTCCGACGCGCATGTGCCCCATCTGCGTCTCTTTATAGTTGGCCGTAACGTAGATGTTGTGCGGAATCAGCGTCATGAGCGTCAGTCCGGCATTGATCGTCTGACCGACTTCGACAGTCTTCTCGCCGACGTATCCGTCGATCGGCGAAACGATGCGCGTGTATCCAAGATTTTGCTTAGCAAGATCGAGTTGCGCCTTTGCCGCCTCGACTTGGCTCGGATCGCTGGCTTGCGCGAGCCTGCCTTGCGCCGTCACCACGCCGCCTTGGGCTGCCGATGCAGCAGCGTCGGCGGCGGGTACCCTTTCTTGGGCGGCCGATAGTGCGGCTTGCGCGGCGCCGATTTGGTCGCGTGCGCTGCGGTACTGCGCCGCGGCTTGCGCGGCTTGCGCTCGCGCCGCGTCGAGTTGCTGCGATGCGACGTCGCCGGTGCTCACCAACGACTGCGCCCGCGAGTAATCTGCGGCGGCTTTGATATATGCTTGCTGGGCCGCCGGCAATTGCGCACTGGCAACCATTAACTGCGCCTGCGCCTGCGAGACGCCGGCCTGCGCAACCGGCTCCTGCGCGACCTGGGCCGTCACGTCGGACTGTGCCGTTTGCACGCCGCCGCGTCCCTGTTCCGCGGTCGTGCGCTGGTTCGCCAGCGCTAAATCGTACTGCGCCTGCGCCTGTTTCAGCCGCGCGATCTCGTCTTTGTTATCGAGAACGATCAACAACTGACCGCGGCGCACCGGCTGGTTCGTGTCCACGAGAATCCGCGAAATCTTTTCGGGAATGCGGCTGGTGACCGCCACCAGGTCGGCGTCGACCCGTGCGTCGTCGGTACCTTCGTGCGAAAACGCATAGACGGCCCATGGAATCCCGAACACCAACAGCAGCACAACGATGATCGCCGAGCCGGCAAGGATGAATATCCGTCGCCGCGGGCGCGGGCGCGCCGCTTCCGGCTCGTCCGAGACAAGTTTCCCGGCGCCGTTTCCAGCGTCGCGGGTGGTCGTTTTTTGTTGATCGACTTCGCGCGTATCCATAACTATCGGCTCCGAACTCCGTTGAGAAAAACATCAATGTAGAAGCGTAGCGCGGCATCAATACCGCCGTGATGTAACTCCGAATGTGGGAATTTCGTGCGACCGAGCACGTGCATGAAAACGATGCCCATGAAGACCATCGCGAGTTTTTGCGGGTCGCCTTTCAGTTCGCCGGCGGCAATGCGCCGCTGCATGAACTCGCCCACAACGTCTAAGATAGCGAGCTGCGGCCGCCACGCGGTCGCGGCGAAGATATCGGCCTCGTAGTCCTGCTCGACCAGCGACCAGCGGATCATGTCCATTTGCGACTCCATCCGCTCGTACATCGTGCGTCCGATCGTCAGCAGATCGTCGGCCAAGTTTCCGTTCAACTGCGTCACGACGCCGCGCAGCGCCAAGAATCCGCAAAAATGCTGCGCGACTGCGACAATCAAGGCTTCTTTCGTCCCGAAGTGGCGAAAGATCGTCGCTTCGTTGACGCCGGCGACGTCGGCGATTTCGCGCGTCGTCGCTCCACGCCGGCCTTTTCGCGCGATCACCTCGCGCGCGGCGGCGAGAATGCGTTCGCGCGTTTCTTCGGGAGAAGCCGAGCGTGCGGTTTCGGTGAGGCGGCGTGTCTCGATCACGGCTTCGCCATCCCTTGCGGATTGACCGGAACGTTCGTTTCGTAGTTGCCGTATTGCGCATCGGCCACCGCGCGTACGTGCGGAATGGCGATGTCGGCGTGCTGCGTCGCGGGAACCCAGTACGCTCCTTGCTTACCGTACTGCTGCGTCATCGTAATCTTGCCGCCGCTGGTGTAATACCACTCCATGCGCACCAGCGCATAACTTGAGGCGTCGACGTACGCGAGCGTGTGATCGAGAATCGTGCTGTGAATTTTCTTGGTAAGGCGCAGCACGATCGTTGGACGCCCGTCGAGCATTTGCTCGCCGTCAGCGGTAATGTTCTGATCCTTCTCCCACGCGAGCGGATCGCCGATGTCGTTAAACAGCCGCTCGAAACCGTGCGCGTAACTCGGCACGCGATCGAAAATCACCGCGTAGGTATCGGGGCGGCGGTAGTACGAGGTGCCGTCGAGTTTCGGCGCGAGGAACGGAAAGTTCAACATGCGGATGTCGACGTGAACGCGCGCGCGGTACGATTGCAGCGACGGGTTGAGATCGACCATGCGCACGAGCACCTCGTGGGGATTGCTCCCGGCACTCGCCGGCGTTGGTACGGGATGCCCGAAGGCTGCGACAGCCGCGAAGGCGGCGCATGCGAGTATGCGGCGAATCATGCGGGCTCAGCCTGCACCATGTGAAAGAGGCGATCCAGCGCGGTCACTTGCAACGTGCGGAGCACGTCGGGCTTGGTGGCGCTCAATGCGAGGTCGCGCCCGACCGCCCGCGCGCGCCGCAGCAGCGAGATGAGGTCACGAACGCCGTCAGTGCCGAGCGTCCCAATAGAATCGAGGTCGAGCACGATGCGCGCCTCTTCCTCTTCCAGGGCAGTGAGCAGCGCGGCCTCGACCACGGGATAGGCGTTGGGCTGGTATTCGATAACGATCGATTCCATAGTCTCCAAAATTTCCGACCGCCCCGCAGTGGGGCGCTCGCTTGCAAGTGGGTACTTGCACGCACCCGCAGTTTACCTCACTCGCCAGAGTAATGCAAGTGCTTACACGCATGGCCTAGCGACTGGGCAGCGCGCCCGGGATTGGCCTCGAAGCGCGCAAAACGATGGTGCCAAAGCCATCGGGGCCGGAACCTGAAAGGTAGTTTTTGGCGATGCAGCCGCGTCCGTTTCTTCTCGAGCGCTACTTCGACCGCTACGAATTCACGACGCGCTACCTCTTATGCTCGAGCGACGCGGAGACGCTCTCGCTGGCCGAATTGCTGGCGCTCGAACCGGCGGCGGAGGCGCGGCTTCGCGATTTGCGGTTGGGGTACACGCCGGCCCGCGGGACGCCGGAATTACGCGAGGCGATCGCCGGCCTCTACCAATACACGCGCGCAGACGAGATTCTCGTGCACGGCGGCGCACAAGAACCGATCTTCTCCTTTATGAACGTTGCGCTCGCCCCAGGCGACCACGTCGTCTGCCAGTTTCCCGCATACCAGTCGCAGTATTCGGTCGCACAAGCCGCGGGCGCCGAAGTTTCGTATTGGCCGGCGGATCTCGACGGCGACGGCGCACCCGACCCCGACGATTTGCCGCGACTGCTCCGCCCCTCGACCCGCGCGATCGTCATCACATCGCCGAATAACCCGACCGGCTACGTCTTCGATTCGCAGCGCCTCGACGCGGTCGTCACGTTCGCGCGCAAGCACGGCCTGTGGCTGTTCTGCGATGAGGCGTATCGCGGCTCGGAACGCGACCCGCGCGATCGTCACGCGGCCGGCTGCGATCTTTACGAACGCGGCGTTTCCCTCGGAACGACCTCGAAAGCGTACGGGTTGGCGGGGCTGCGTATCGGCTGGATCGCCACGCACGACCGCACGCTCTACGGGCGGATGGCGTCGTTTAAGGATTACCTGACGATTTGCAACAGCGCGCCAAGCGAGTTTCTCGCGACGCTCGCTCTACGGCATGGCGACACGCTGCTCGAACGCGTGCGCAGTATCACGTCACGCAATCTCGCATCGCTCGACGAGTTTTTTCAGCGCCGTTCCGCGCTCTTTCAGTGGCATCGGCCGCGCGCGGGCACGACCGGATTTCCGCGCTATCTCGGCGGAAGCGCGGAACAGCTGTGCGACGATATCGTGCGCCGCGCGGGCGTGTTGTTGCTGCCGAGCACGGCGTTTGAAGCCGGCGACGATCGCGTGCGCGTAGGATACGGTCGCACGAACCTTCCCGACGCGCTCGCAGCGTTGGACGCGGCGCTCTAGGCGCTTATTGCGACGTTTTGCCGGCTCCGGCGGCATGATAGCCTTGCGCTTTGGCTTGCGACGGGCAGAGATACTCGCCGTGTTTGGTCTTTCCGTAGTACGGATCGCCCGGCTCGTGATACACCTTGCTGCTGGTGTTGACCCACACCGGTTTCACCGCACCGCAGTTCGGTATCTTGGCCATCGCCATCGCACCCATAGCGCCGTTTTTCGCCGACGTCATGGCGTTGGAAGCCGCGTTCTGCATCGACGATACCGCGTTGCCCGCCGCACTCGCGGCCGCGTTAGTCGTACTATTTCCGTTGTCGCTCGATTTGCCGCCGCCGCAGCCGGCCGCACCGGCGATCAGAAGCACAAACGAAGCGGCCATGAGAAACGATTTCTTCATGAGTTCCTCTCAGGATGAGAAAGTCAGACGATGCGCTTCGCGACCGCGGTCGTTGCCTCCCACGCCTTGCGCGCTAACGGCGAGGCGTCGCCGGCGTAGACGCGGCGGCCGCCGACGAAACTCGCCTGCACCCACGCATCCTCACCGCGATAGACGAGCGCGTTGAGCGGCGGTGACCACGGATCCACGCGTGAAGCATCGAGCACGACGTAGTCGGCAATGCACCCGGGCGCTAAATCGCCGGCCGAAACGCCGAGCGCTTTCGCGCCTTGCGCGGTGCCGAGCGCAAACGCCGAAGGGGCCGGCAACGCGCTACCGTCGCGAAGTGCAATCTTCTGTAACAGCGACGCCGAACGCATTTCGTCGATCAACGAAGGTTTCACGTCGGCATCGGTCCCCAATCCAATCGTTACGCCGCGTGCTTGCAAACCGACCACGTCGCAAATGCCGTCGCCGAGGTACTGATTGGTGATGGGATTATGAATGACGCGCGCGCCGCTGCGAGCGATCGCGTCCTTTTCGTCGTCGCTGATGTAGATGGCGTGAATGGCAACCGTGCGTTCGTCGAGTGCGTTGAGTCGTTCGAGCAGACCGATCGGCGTGGCGCCGTGTTCGGTCAGCGTCCGTTCGCCTTCGTAAGCGGCTTCCGCGACGTGCACGTGCATGGCGCAGTCGTGTTCGCGCGCAAACTCCGCGGCCGAGCGGATCATCTCGGGCGAGGCGGCGTGTAACGAATGGGGAGCGACGCAAACGTTGGCCCCGGGATAGGTGTCCATCAGTGCGCGGGTTCGTTCGGCAGCGAGGTCGATGGATTCGCGGAATTCCGGCGGCGAGGCCGGCGCATCCATCCACGTGCGCGCAAAGACGATGCGAATGCCGATGTCCTGCGCGGCGCGGATCGCTTGCTCCGCGTGCGCGTTGCCGGCACCGTTGAGGTAGAAAAACTCAGCGACCGTGGTGATGCCGGCCGCGAGCATCTCCGAGAACGCAGCGCAGAATACCCAGTATACGTCGATTGGCGTCAGTTGCGGCACGACGCGGTAGAGTGCGTCGCTGCGCCAACGTGCGAATGTCAAATCGTCGGCCCAGCCGCGCAGCAAGATCTGGTATGCGTGGCTGTGCCCGTTGATGAAACCGGGAACCACGAGGCGATCTGCCGGGAACGATCGCGCCGGTAAATCCTCGGCGAGGTGCCGGATGGCGCGGTAGCCTCCGCTTTCGACGATAACGCCGTCACGAATGATAAAACCGAAATCGAGCCGTAACTCGCCGCCGGCGATTGCGCGGGCGCATTGCACGATTTCACTAACGTTCATTTCGCCACGCTCAGGTTGACGCAATTGGTTGGCCTGCTTTAAGCACGCTGGTTGCGAGGTTGGCGCCGAATTGCCAACCGAATTCGTGCGGTGACTCCATCTGCAGCACCACGAAATCGGCCGGTCCGCCGGCGCGAATTCGACCGGCGTCGACGCGGAGCGAACGCGCGGCAGCGCGGGTCACGCCGTAGAGCGCTTCGGCGGCCGAGAGACCGAAGAGCGCGCGGCCATAGTACGCTACCGTTTGCAAGTTGAAACACGGTGACGTTCCAGGATTGAAATCGCTCGCCAGCGCGACCTCGCCGCCGGCTTCCAACAGCGCGCGCACCGGCGCGCATTCCGGGAGGCCCAGAAATGCAATCGTCGCCGGGCACGCGACCGTCACGATGGATTTCTCCGCAATCGCGCGCACGTCGGCGTCGGTAATAAAGTTGCAATGATCGACGGCGTCTACATCGAGTTGCGTGGCCATCGCGGCGGCAGCACCGTACGCCATTTCGTCGCAGTGCACGCGCAGCCGCATCCCATGCAAACGCGCCGCATCCAAGTACCGCCGGGTCTGCTCGGGCGAAAAGAAGCCTGGTTCGCAAAATGCGTCGGCATACACGGCGCCGTGCGCCGCAGCCGCCGGCACGACTTGATCGACGAGGTAGTCAACGAAACGATCTTCGGCTGTAAACTCCGGCGGCAAGGCGTGCGCGCCGAGAAAGGTCGCAATCAGTCGTGGAACATCCGCATCGTTGCGATGTGCTGCAATGATGTCGAGCAGTGCTGACTCACCCGGCTTGTGCAGCGCGTAACCGGTTTTTGTTTCGAGCGTGGTCGTCCCGTGCGCCAGTATCAGTCGCAAACGCGGCCGAACGATACGTTCGTAAAAAACTCCGGGATCGAGCAACGCTTCGCGCGTCTGCGCGATCGTATACGCCATGCCGAGCTGCGGCCGTTGGCCGCGCGACCGGGCTGCGAAATCGGGTTCGCGATCGCCGGCAAACAACGGATGCGCATGTGCGTCCACCATGCCCGGCACGACGACCGCATCGCCGAAGTCCATTACGCTCGCGTCACGACCGCTGGCGCGGCGTTCGACGCCGGCACGGGCTCCGACCGCGACCACGCGTTCGTTTTCGACAAGAATTGCGCCGCCGGTGATGCAGCCGAGCCGATCGAAATCAACGCCGCACTGCGCGGCGTCGCCATCGCACGTGACGATCGTTCGCGCGCGAACGATCAGAAGCGCCAATCGATACCCTTTGCGTCGGCAGTCTCGATCGCGAGTTCGTAGCCCGCATCGGCATGGCGTACGACGCCCATGCCGCAATCGGTGGTCAGCACGCATTCGAGCCGAGCGCGGGCGTCGTCGCTGCCGTCGGCTACGACCACCATGCCCGCATGCAGGCTATAGCCGATACCGACGCCGCCGCCGTGATGGAAACTCACCCAATGCGCGCCGGCGGCCGTGTTGAGCAACGCATTGAGAATCGGCCAATCGGCAATCGCATCGCTGCCGTCTTTCATCGCCTCGGTTTCGCGATAGGGTGAGGCAACGCTGCCGGTGTCGAGGTGATCGCGTCCGATCACGATCGGCGCTTTCACTGCACCGCCGCGCACGAGGTCGTTAAATGCGAGTCCGGCTTTAGCGCGATCGCCATATCCGAGCCAGCAAATGCGCGCTGGCAAACCTTGATACGAAATGCGCTCGCGCGCGAGCCGAATCCAACGTGCGAGTGACGCATCTTGCGGAAAGAGTTGCAGCAGCGCTTCGTCGCAACGGGCGATATCGTCGCTATCCCCCGACAGTGCGGCAAAACGGAACGGTCCGGAACCGCGGCAAAACAGCGGTCGAATGAATGCCGGAACGAAACCCGGAAACGCGAACGCGCGCGCAAAGCCGGCGCGTTGCGCCTGCGCGCGAATGTTATTGCCGTAATCGAAAACCACGGCACCGGCGTCGAGATAGCGCACCATCGCGGCGACGTGTGCGCCGCAACTCTCCAAGGCTCGGCGCTCGTATTCCGCCGGATCGCGTTTGCGCAAAGCGGCCGCCTCCGAAAGCGTTAGCCCGGCCGGCACGTATCCGTCGATGAGATCGTGAGCAGACGTTTGGTCGGTGACGGCGTCGGGGCGAAAGCCGAGGTCGTAGAGTTCGGAAAACTCAATCGCCGCGTTTGCTTCATACCCGACCGACAGCGCTTCGCCATTGCGTTTGGCGCGTTCGATTTCGCGTAGCGCCTCGTCGCGGGAGTCGGCGACGCGATCGAGGTAGCGCAGTTCGCGCCGGCGATCGAGCCGCGCGCGATCGACGTCGACGACCAAGGCGATGCCGTCGTTCATCGTAATGGCCAGCGGCTGCGCGCCGCCCATCCCGCCGATGCCCGCCGTGAGACAGACGCGGCCTTTGAGGGATCCGCCGAAATGTTGGCGCGCCAGCTCGGCGAACGTCTCGTAGGTACCCTGCACGATGCCCTGCGTCCCGATGTAAATCCACGATCCGGCGGTCATCTGGCCGTACATCGTCAGCCCCTGCGCTTCCAGTTCGCGGAAGACGGAGTAGTCGGCCCACTTCGGTACGAGATTCGCGTTGGCGATCAGCACGCGCGGCGCGCGCTCGTGCGTTTTCCACACGGCAACCGGTTTGCCGCTCTGCACGATCAGCGTTTCATCATTTTTTAGACGCCGCAGCGCGCGCACGATGGCGTCGAATGCTTCCCAAGAGCGCGCGGCGCGGCCGTTGCCGCCGTACACGACGAGATCGTCGGGACGCTCCGCAACGTCGGGATCGAGATTGTTGCACAGCATCCGCAGCGCGGCTTCTTGCGGCCAGCCCTGACAGGTACGTTCCGTGCCTCGCGGGGCGCGCACGGTTCGCGGCCCCGAAAGCGTCGTCGTCATCGCATGAATCCTTTTTAGGTTGGCCGTCCGATTTCAATCGAGGTGGCGCCAAAGCCTGGAGCGAACGTCCGCGCATGTCGGGAAAACAGACGCGCATGCGGACGATTGCGGCCTTTGCTGCACTCGCTTTTTCAACGCTTTCGCCGGCCCTCGCCGGAACCACCGGAACGATCACCGGCGTCGTCGTGTCGTCCACGGGCACGCCGGTTGCCGGCGCGAAAATCATTGCAACGAGCCCGTCGCAGGCGGCGACGGTGACGAGCGACGCATCGGGGCGGTTCGCGCTCCTTTCGCTGGCGCCCGACACCTACACGATCATCGCGTCGAAAACCGGGTTCGAGACGTCAACTACGACCGGCATTTCCGTGTTTGCCGACCAGGTGCAGACACTGCGTTTCGCGCTCCGCGCGTCGCTCAAGACGATCGCGACCGTGACGACGCGCTCCTCGATGGACGTCGTCAAACCGGGCACCACCAGCGACGTCTACTCGGTAAACGCAACCGTTACGCAGGCGGTCGCCGGTGTCGGCGGCGGCGGAAATCTCAATAATGCCTACTCCGCAATCGCGACGATTCCCGGCGCATTCGTCCCACCCAACCAGCAGGGGTGGGACCAAGTCGTCTACATTCGCGGCGGCAACTACGACCAAATCGGGTACGAATTCGACGGCGTTCCGGTCAATCGTTCGTTTGACAACTACCCCGGCGGCACCGCGGGAACGCTCGGACAACAAGAGTTGCAACTGTACGCCGGCGGCGGCACCGTAGGCCAAAGTTCAAGCGGCCTCGCGGGATTTATCAACCAAGTCATCAAGACCGGTACCTATCCCGGCTACGCTAGCGTCAGCGGCGGCGTCGGCACGCCGACGTATTATCACAACCTGCAATTCGAAGTCGGCGGCGCTACCCCGGATCGCCTCTTCTCCTACTACGTCGGCATCGGCGGTTACAATCAAGACTTCCGCTATCTCGATCAATACAACGGCACCGGACTCGGTCAGACGTGGGGCTCGCCGATCATCGCATATAACGCGACGAATCTCTTTTTCGGCGGCGACTACCCGACGTGCGGTTTCGTACCGCCCACCGGCCTCGGTTTCTACAACGGCCCGAACGCCTCGCCCGTATATGACCCGTTCACCTTAAAGCCCGGACAGCCCGGCTACCTTCCGTTACCACGAGGCATCCAACGAGATCCGGGATGTTATCAGACGCTTTCGCCGGAATATGCAAGCTACTCCAACCTTGTGGACCGTGAAAGCGTTGTGAATCTCCACATCGGGATTCCGCACCGCCGCGATGCAGGGCGCGACGACGTGCAAATCCTCTTCAACGATGTCGCGCTGTTGAGCCAGTTCTACAGTTCGGCGAACGATATCGGGCCGAACGTGATCACGCAGCTCAACCAGATCTTTGGCAACGGTACCGTTCCCGAGTTTTGGCCCGACTTTACCACGTGGCCAAGCGGCACGTATTTCGGCGAAAATCCGAGCGGCGTTCGGCCCGTTCCCTATTTCATGCCGAGTTCGCCCAGCGGGCGATGTGCGAACGTGACGCCGTATCGCGCGGCAGGACTCGGGCCCGTCATACCAGGTGCTTGCCCTGGAGGCACGTGGTCGACGGTACCGAGCGACTCACGCGACTCGTTTTGGAACAATGCCTCGATCGTAAAACTCCAATACCAACACAACATGGGATCGAATGCGTATTTTCGGATCTACGGCTACACGTTTTACTCGGACTGGCTTCAGACGAGCCCGCTGAGTTATGGCAGCGGGAACCTGCTTGGGTTCGGCGTCACGAGTTACGACTACGAATTGAACTCGCACACGCGAGGGTTGGCGTTCTCATTTGCCGATCAGCTCAACTCCCAGAATCTCGTGACGTTCGATGCGAACTACACCACGGCAACGACGAACCGGTATAACAACACGACCTTCAACAACGACGTTTGGAACACGGTGGCTACCAATCTTACCAACGGTAGCGAGTGCTTTGCTTGGAAAACCGGAAGCGTCTATCCGGGTGGTCAAGTCTATAAGGCTGGTCAGCCGGCCCCGTGCAACAGCTTGCTAACCAGCGGCACGTTCATCAAGCCCCAGCCGGCGCCGGCAATCCCAGGCGCAAATTGGGAGATCACCTATACCGGGAATTCCGGCTTCGTTAATAACGTAATTCCGAACTTCACGACGTTTGCGCTCGAGGAGCGCTGGAACCCGAACGACAAGCTCGACATCAACCTTGGCTTGCGTGATGAAATTTACGCCTACAACCTTGCCAACACTTCCAACAACGGCCAGAACTTCTGGTTTTTGGCGGGCCAGCGCGAGTTCTGCTACAATCCTCAAACGCTTGCACCATACTTCATTCCCGCGCGTCCCGCCAGCGGCTTACCGCCAACGCCGTTCATTGGCTTCAACTGTCCGGTCGACAATTCAATTCCGGCGCACCCCGTCCAAACCGTCCACCCCGACGGCGTCGACGGACATCTCTTTCTAAGCAACAACTATAGTCCGACGCTCAGCGACTATGCTTTTACGCCGCAATTGGGCCTTACGTATACGCTGAATCCCGACACCGTGCTGCGCTTTTCAGCCGGCCGCTTTGCACAAGAGCCTGAGACCTATCAGGTTCAGTATAACTCTAAAGACAACAACCTCGCATACGAGCTTTTTCAAGCGTTCTGGCAGTACGGCTATACGACGCCGAAACACGATCCGCTCGTGCAATATTCCAACAACTACGATGGATCGTACGAGAGGCGCTTCAAAGGCACCGACATGTCGATCAAGATCTCACCATTTTACCGGTACGCGACGAATCAAGTGTACTCGATCGGGCTGCCGTTTGGGTTGTCGGGCGGTCTGAATAGCGGCGTCGAACGCGTCGACGGCGTTGAGCTGGCATTTAACAAGGGTGATTTCGACCGCGACGGCTTGTCGCTGCTGGTTTCATATACGTACACGAACGCCGCCGAGCGGTGGGCAAACTATCCAGGAACGAGTCTGAATCCCATCGATCCGTACAATCAAGACATCGCGAACTTCAACGGACTCACCAAAACCGGCGGTGGGTCGCGCTGTTATGAGAACGATCCCGTCGGCAACGTCTATCCGGATCCTCGCTGCGTTCAGATCAAACCTGGCTACAATCCGCCGATTCTGAATCCTTATTACGCGATGTCGCCACAGCCGCTGCTCGACCGCAACGGATGGTATCCCGTCGGCCTCGATTTCGCATATCTGTCACCCAATGTGGCCAGCGTCGTCGTCAACTACAAACGCAATAAGTTTACGATCACGCCCGCGCTGACGTTTAACGAAGGCCAACTGTACGGAAACCCGGCAGACGTATACGGCTACGACCCGCGCGTTTGTACCAATAACTCGGTGCATATTCCGAGCGCGAGGAATCCGTTGCAAGCCGATTACACGTCGTGCTTTTCGGCTGCCACCCAGAATGGGACTTCACCAGGCTCGCTCTTCATTCCGAATCCACAAACCGGCGTTTTCGATGCCTTCGGCATGTTCCGCAACCCATCGCAGCTCAACCTGAGCCTAACGGTTGGCTATCAAGTAACTCCGGCCGTGAAGCTTAACGTGTTGATGGCGAACCTGGTCAACGCATGCTTCGGCGGCTCCACCGAGACGTGGACGAAGCAGTACCCGCCCAATTCATACACGTGCGGATACGTCCCGAATTTCTACTACGTGTCGAACTTCTACAACGGCACGTCGCCGAACGATCGCCGAGCCAACGGCGTAACGCTCAATCCGTCTTTCGCGCAGTCTTACATTCCAGCATGGGCCGATACCAATTCGCTGGTGCTCCCCAACCCCTTCAACATGTACGTCCGGTTCGACATCAAGATCTAGCGGACTACGACGCATTCGGGTACCACGCTGAGGCTGCGCCGGTAAACTTCCAGCCGGAAGGCAATTTCTGCAGCGTCAACGTCCAGATGCCTTATTGGGCCGACTTTTGGGTAAAAGACGGCATGACCGCGGGAGATTGCATCTGACTGACGTCGAGCACCGTCCAATGTATGGGTCAAAAGAGAGCGATGAATTCATTTGCTCCTGCGGCTGGCGCGGCCCGACGTTGGAGGTGGTGGAGCACTACGAACGTGTCGCAAGCGAAGCGCGGGCGAAACTTGAACGGTTCGGAATCCTCGTGGAAACCGAATGCGGCGGTCACGATTGGGAGACACTTGACCACCTTAAGTCTGCGGCGGATTTCCTATCGCCAATTCAGTTCGTAATCGCGCTACGCAATCAGGGATTCAAGCGCAACGAGCCGTGAACGTGCGCCTGTGAAAATGATCGCGCTTGCGGCCATCCTGATCGCGGCCGTCGCAAACGTTTCGGAAAATGCTCCCGCCGATCGCTATTTTGGAAAACTCAAGATGAGCGCGCTACGCATCCGGTACGAGATCTTGCAACTCCGGCCGCGCTACGAAACGCACAAACTCTTGCCGGAAGAGGCCGACCATCTGGCCATTCTCGATGAAGACGCCTTCTACGCATGGGCGGCGAGTTATCCGCACGATGCGTGGCTCGCGTCTACGGGATACATGCTGGCGCAATTTTACGAGGAATTGCCGGGTCCGAATGCACGCAATCGTGCAGAACGAGCCCTCTCGTATGTCAAAGCGCACTTCCCGAACACCACGTATGCGAAAGGAGCTGCGGCCGCGTTGCATCGCGGTTTACCGATTCGTCCCGATCCTGCGTGGGCCACCGCTATGCGTGCGGCCCGGGCGACGCCGGCGCCGACCCCGACGACGCTATTGCCGACCCGACCATCCGTCACACCATCGCCCGCATCGCCGGTACTATCGCCAGCTGCGCCGTCACCGTCGCCGTCGGGCAAGTTCTAGACGGCGAAAGCTAACAGCCCGGATAACAGGGAGGGAGCGGTGGCGGCGGATAGGGCGGATACTGCTGCTGCGGATACTGCTGGTACTGCTGGGGATATTGCGGATACTGCTGGGGGTACTGCGGGTACTGCTGCGGGTATTGCGGATACGATGGAGATTGCGGTTGCGGGTAGGGCGAATATTGACGCTGTGCCACCTGAGGTAGCGTTAGTGGTATTGCGCTCGCGACGTCGTCGCTGAATTTCCCAAACGTCCCTTTATTGCTTTGGAACAACGCGATGAGATCGGCTTCGCGCTGCTCGTCGCTGGGATGATCGGGGCCACTGCCGGCGTCGCCCATCGCTTGACGGTGCTGCCTTAAGTTCCACACCATCCCCCACGGATTAAATCCGGCCTTCGCACACAGATAAGCGCCTGCACGATCCGCGTTCGTCTCAGCAGCGCGTTCGTACGATATCGCGTTGGGATCTTGCGGCGACCGGCCGAGCTGCGTCACGTCATACATATCGTGATGGATGTCGTGATTGACCTCGTGACAGATCACGCCGGCGAGCTCGTCTCTATGCTTGACGAACGACAGTAATGCCGTCGTTACGTAGACATTGCCGCCCGGCATTGAAAATGCGTTCGGCGTCGGATCGTTCAGCAGCAAGAAATGAAATGGTGTAAAATACTGGCGGTTAGCGACCGCAGCAACGGCGTCTCCGATCGGGTTGAGCGCGGCGTAGAGCGGAGACTGCGACGGGACGATCTGGCCGCGTCGCAGGTACTCCATATAGTGCTGTTGGCCGACTTGGGTTTCCCACGTCTCCTCTTGCGACGACGTATCCGCCCAGGCAGCGCTCGGCCAAAGACACAGGATTACGGCAAAAGCGGCAAGCGCTCGCAGAAACATCGACATAGGACTTTACCTCTTCCATGATGCGCTCGGGGTCCCCGGCATAAGACGGCGCAGCTAGACTAAGAGTCGATGAGATTTGACAACCACTTCCCGGATTTAGCCCACCGAAAGCGTTTTCGCCGGAAGAATGGCCGCAGGTTCGGGCGAGGCTCGAACATTTCGCGCGAGAAGTCGGGCTTCCGATCGATCCGCCGCAACGTAACGTCAACTCGCGTTTCGCTCTTGAGACCGCAGAACTCGTGCCAGGTCGCCAGTTTTCTTCCGCTGCCGACGCATTCATCGAAGAGGCGCACCAGGCCGGCGCCACAGGGGTCCCAGCTATGGGCTGGCCGCATCGGCGCGCGATCGTAGGGATGATGCCGGCCGCTGAGCTCGTGCGTAGACTTCAAAACGAGGCGCGTTCGCCGCACCTCGCGAGGCGTCGAGCTCGTTCTGGGGAATGACTTGATAATGATGGATCGGCTCAACGAGACCGCGCTCGGCGCTTGCGGAGTGTATGCGCTCTTTTCGTTCGACGGCGCGACGCCGGACGACGACATTGACTCATGCGCTATCTGTATGCGTAAGCGAGCGGAGCATGCGGACCCGACACTTGTACGTCTGATGTCTCCGGAGGACGCGATCCATGAGCGCGAGGGATTATTGGCTCTGGCAGCGGCCGGAGAAATCATCCGCGAGCCCTGAGCGCTCATTACCGAATGATGGTGTATGAGGATCTCAAGGGGGAGTCAATGCGTCGCATTCTCCGCCGCCCACTCATCGTAAGCTTGTTTTTCTAACGGAGGCATCTGCGTGCCGGGGGGCAGCACGTAACCGGCTTCCGGTAACGGAAACGGCATCGGATGCGGGGGCTCGTGGAACGGATCCGAGGCGGGACTGTAACATACGGGCCACACGATCGTGCCCTCTTCAGACGCGCCGCTCGGATAAGTGAACGTGTAGCGCGCGTAATAGCAGTCGAGCCCACGATCTTGCCAGCTTCGAACCGGTGTGATGATGCCGTTGCCATGCGCATCGCCGCCGCCCGAACGCGCGGCGTCGAAAGAATACGACTTCGACGACGATTCGGCGGAAGCAGGGTCGATCGTGGGGATGGCATGCGGATCGTTGCGCCGGTTGAGCTGCGCGACCTCGCTGGCGAATGCGGCTTGATCGCGCTGGATTGTCGAGATGGCGATCTTGCGGGGGCGTTCCGGTGGCTGCGGAGGTGCGTTAGGAACTTCTTTCGCGAGCTCGTGACGCGCCGGCGCCGGCG